>Ga0180216_1000056_pt1 | contig 148332 bp, 137 predicted proteins | sample eDN3rd37CBELigMG_FD_128879 | JGI IMG/M metagenome (GOLD analysis project Ga0180216, IMG submission 128879) | Enriched Miracle-Growth compost microbial communities from Emeryville, California, USA - eDNA 3rd pass 37_C BE-Lig MG (version 2)... ... | reverse complement strand
TCAACTGCTGGGCTTTCAGCACCGAGAAGGTCGAACGCTAGTAGAAAAAGAGGAGCGCAGCGTACGCAATTGGTACGTGAGCACCGGATTTTTCGCTAGCGTGCGAGATTCGATGCCGACTAAGCTACAGAGCGCTACTTCGTGATCAAAGCCCAGCAAGTTGAAGCTACCTCTCTTCCAATGAAGGTTCAAAAGCTCCACTTTCAGTACCAAGAAGTTAGCGTGAAGCTAGGGAACGAGTAGCGCAGCGTACGCTCTTAGTACGTGAGCAACGGAGGCTCCCGATGAACGCTAAATTCGACGTCGACTTAGCTACAACGCGATACTTCGTAATCAAAGTGGTGCTTTTGAACCATCCTCTTAAAGAGGGAAGACTAGTGGCAATGTTAGTATCATTATTACCCCCAACAACACCTGCACCGGTAGTCCAACCTTCACATAATCCATAAACTTATACTTCCCTGCCGACATAACGAGTGCGTTAGGTGGAGTGGAGAATGGTACGGCAAAGCACATGCTGGCACCGATGGATACGGCAAAAAGATATGGAACTGGATTGACGTCCATCGATAGTGCCGCTGCTAAGGCGATTGGCGCAAAAAGTACGGCACATGCGGTATTACTAATAAATAAGGTCATAAAGGATGTAGCAAAATAAATCCCTGCAAGCAGCGCTAGAGGTCCGAAGCCACCGATGCTATTGACCAATCCTTCGGACAGCATTGCCGCCGCACCTGTCTTTTCAATTGCAGTAGACATCGGTATCATTGCCCCGATCAGTACAATGCTTTCCCAATTCACCGTTTTATAAGCCGCTTCCATATTCGGTAAACAGCCCGTAACAACCATTAGAATCGCTGCGACCATCACACAGACGACAGCAGGCACAACATTAATAATCATCGCCACAATCATTAGCAGCATAATTACCCCTGCGATCGGTGCTTTATGGCTTAACGGAATATTAGATGCTGCCTCAGCAGGCTGACCAACAACGACGACATCCTCATGCTCTAGCGCCAATCTTGAAATATGCTTCCATTCCCCTTGTATGAGCAACGCATCTCCCGCTTTAATCTTTTCTTCCTTCAGCTCTTGCAACAAATATTTCCCTTTGCGCTGAATCCCTAATATATTGACATGATAGCTTTCACGAAACCCAGAGTGCTTAACAAGCTGATTAATATGCTTCGAATTAGACGGAATAAGCACCTCAGCAATCCCGATCTGCGGAGTAGCCAAGCCCTCTAACTCTGCTCCACCCTCTCGTTCTACTTTATCTTCAGCAAGCAGCAGCAGTCCTTTAGCTTCACTAAAGGTGATAATATCCTCATACTCACCTGTTGCATACAGCAAATCATTCACATTTACTGTTGTATTAGGCCCAGCAAGCTCAACATCGATGCTTTTGAAAAACGGATTTTTCTTCGATTGACGTCTCCGTACCTCATGAATATGTACATGATACTGTTCTGCAATCGATAATTCCTTTAATGTTTTCTGAATCATCGACGATTCTTCACTAACCTGCAGACGATACAAATTATTTCCCAGGCTATATTGCTCCGCTAATTCAGTTAATGAGCGTTGTTTGCGCTTTTTCCCGCTCCCTTGATCCTTATCGCGCAGCAACCATTTACTAAATAAAGCAATTAATATCGTTCCTGCTGCCAAGCAAATTAATCCGATTGGTGTAAATGAGAAAAACTTCAACGGCTCATAGCCGCCTTTTTCTAACGTTTCGCTAATCACCATATTGGGCGGCGTACCAATTAATGTAAGCATCCCACCTAAGCTGCTAGCAAAAGCGAGCGGCATAAGCAGCTTTCCTGAATGAACGCCAGCTCTAGCCGCAAGGCTAACTACAACTGGCAGCATAACTGCAACCGTACCTGTGTTACTTACAAATGCGCCTATAAGCGAAGCGGATAACATCACAGTCAGCAATAATCTAGTTTCATTGCTGCCAGATAGCTCTAACAGCTTTCCGCTAGCAATTTTAGCAAGTCCTGTTTGAAAGATTGCTCCCCCAACGACAAATAAGCCGATCATCATAATGACAACAGAGCTTGAAAAGCCAGCCAATGCCTCATTCGTATTAATTATGCCTAATATGACAAGCAAGCTTAACGCACCTATTGCAACGAGATCGGATCGAATTTTTCCACTTACGAATAACGCTGAAGCAATCACTAATATAGCAAGTGTTAATAGCATATCAATATTTATATCATTCAAATTCAAAACCTCCTGTTTTGTTGCCCCTAAACTAGGAAATTTGCTTCCGGCTCTATTCAATCTTCACCAGCTATTGTACCATATCTTTCCTCGCTATAATGTATTGTACTGGAGCTGAAACCTTATGTAGATGATATTTATCACTGAAATCAGCAATAAAAAGAAGTCTACCGTTTGTACAGTAGACTTCAGCTATATAACTAACCTTTATCAGCTTCTCTTACAGTCCAGAATTGCTTTCCAGGCTAATACTATCCGTAACTTTTCCTTCTGTTTCGAATAGGATAATCTCGTTACTACCTTGCTGCAGCAGTGGCCCTGGAATATACAATCTTTTCTGTGGACCTACTTCCCAGAAGCGACCAAGGTTAAAGCCATTAACGAAGGCAACACCTTTGCCCCAACCAGAAAAGTCAAGGAATGTATCCCCCACTTCATCAACCTGGAGCTCAAAGCGATAGAAAGCAGGCACCCCTTCACGGTAGCTGCGCGTAAAATCTAATTTCTCCAAATTATCCAGCGGTAAGCTATAATGCTCCCAACCGCTTTGGAACGAACCATTGACAATGACGCCGCCTTTAATCCCTTTATGCTGCGTATTCATTTTCACAGAATAATTGACACGCCCCATATTTTCAACTAAAACCGTTAGCTCGTTTTCAGGCTCTGTAAGCTCGAACTGCTCCTTCTGCTCCATATCCAGATCATATTTTGTGAATTTGAGCTGCTCATTAATAAAGACATGCGCTCGATCTGTACATTGAATAAGTCGGAAATCTTCAATATTTCTAGCTTTACCGATCTGAGATTTATATAACACATAACCAAACGCTTGATCCAATGCTTCCATACTTAACGGATATGGAGAGTTTACTGGCGTCGCTAGTAAATCAAGCACGTCGAATAACGCAACCTTCTCTTTAACAGCTAGCTTACCGTACGCCTTCTGCTTAATTTCTGTTGTAAATTCAACCTGTGGTAGCTCTGTATAGCGAGCAATCACCTCTTGGAATGCTTTATATTTCTCGGTAATCTCTCCGCTTTCAGATAATAACGCATCATAGTCGTAGGAGGTTGTATCTGGTGCAAGCTTCTCATAATAGTTCGCACCATTAGAAAATCCGAAATTCGTTCCACCGTGGAACATATAAATGTTTACGCTGCCCTCTTCAAGGGTATGCTCAAGCTCCATTGCCGAGGCCTCTGCATCCGTCGTATGATGCTCCTCGTCGCCCCAGGCATCAAACCAGCCGATCCAAAACTCCATCACCATTAGCGGCTTAGTTTCACCGTGGAATTCCTTCAAACGCTTGAAATGCTGTTTGATACCTGAGCCGCAATTAATCGTTGCTAATGCCACATCTTGAATCGAACCGCTCTCAAGCATATCACGCCACGGACCATCCGATGTTACAAACGGCACAACTGCCCCATGCTTACGCATTAATAAAGCAAGCTCACGCATATAGTCTAGATCATTGGCGTAACCACCGTATTCATTTTCTACCTGCATCATAATGATCGGGCCGCCATAATTAATTTGTAGATCCACAAACTGGGCAAATAGCTTGGCAAAATAGTTATCGATCTTTTCAAGGAATGGCTGATAGCTAAAACGAACCTTCATATTAGGGTCCTTCAATAGCCAATAAGGTAAACCGCCAAACTCCCACTCAGCACAAATATATGGTGACGGTCTTAAAATGACATATAGCTCTAATTGAGCTGCCGTCTGGATAAATTTACGTAGGTCATATATCCCTTCAAAATTGTATTGCCCCTCATGTAATTCATGCATGTTCCAGGGCACATAGGTTTCAACAGTGTTGCAGCCTAACGCCTTAAGCTTCTCTAAACGGTCTTGCCAATATTCAGGGACTACACGAAAATAGTGAATAGCCCCGGAAATAATTTTAATCGGTTGTTCGTTAACATAAAATTGATCTGCAATTTTAAACTCTGATGCTTGCTTTGACATGCTGAGAGTCCTCCAATTCAATAAATCTAGCTGAAAATCATCCAACGATCCCTGATTGCTCGAAGTTTTGAACGATCTTTTTCTGTACTGCAAAATAGATAATTAATAAAGGCAGTAGATAAATAAACGCCGCAGCTTGTTTAACAGCATCAAACGCAAATACATTGGCCCCAGGTAAGCTATACCATGTCTGAATTGCATAAATAATATTGTCTACATTACTGGAGGCAAAGGTTTGAGCAAGCTTAATACTCAAATATGGACCGTCCGGATGGAAAAAGCCCGTATAATACGTATCGCCATAGTTCCACACAAAGGATAAAATACCAACCGTCATAATCGATGGGATCGCATTCGGTAAGCAAATGTTAAAGTAAGTACGATAAAAGCCACTACCATCAATTAACGATGCTTCCTCTAGCTCCTTCGGTAAGCCCTTGAAAAACTGAGTGAACATAAAAACAAACATGCTTTGCTTTACCCCGAATCCAAAAATCGCTAATAGGAACAATGTGATCGGCTTATTGATTAAATCCAGTGAATCTCCAGTCAGCATAGTAAAAATACCGAAAATATCAAAGTCCTTGAAATTCAAATATTGCGAAATTAACAGTGATTGCGGCGGTACAACAAACGTTAAAATAACTAAAAACAAAATGATGCTTCTTCCCCAAAACTCAACTCTGCCAAGCGCATAGCCCGCAAGCGCACAAACAAAAATTTGAATCGCTGCCACTAGCGCTGCATAGAGAATGGATTGAATGATCGGCATCCCATTACCGAAGACGAGTCGAATCGCAGCCTGAAAGCTGACAGTTGAAAACTCGATCGGAACCCAAATCACATCGGGATTACCTAAGTCCTCCATATTATTAAACACAGTAGGAATAAGCTTTAGCAAAGGATAAAGGATAGCGAAGCCTAGTCCAATGACTAACGATATAAACGCATACCAAAAGATGATTTTTTTCAGCTTTTGCTTTATACCATATACGGTGATCGGCTTGTTCGCTTTTACTGTCTTCACATCTGCATTCACATCAGTTGGAGTCACTTGGCTTCACCACCTTTTTAATAATAAACAATAAGATTAATAAATCAATTAAAACATTGACCAAATATACGACCGAAAGCGCTGAACCCGTTCCAATATTGTTACGACTAAACGCAAAACGGTAAATTTCAGTCGATATCGATGATTTAAGAAACATATCTACAAAGGTGTAGATCATCGCAAATAACGTAATGTTAGAGAGCAACGGCAGCGTAATTTTCCAAAATACTTCATATGCGTTGGCCCCTTCAATTTTAGCCACTTCATATAAAGAAGCGTTAATCGACTGTAGGCCTGCTAGAAAGATAAGCGTCTGCACACCAGTCTGTGAGATGAGCATAAATACACCGTTAATTAGATCAGAAAGAAAAAACGTCACTCTACGCGGTAGAAACGTGTACTCGCGCAAAAAGTCCAAAATTAACCCGTTATCGAACGTCTCCATAATGGAAGCGTCTGCTACATCTCCACCTGTCGTTACAAGCGTCAAATCTACAACTACCTTTATCCCTAATACGATAGGGAGAAAGAAGATTACTCTGGCAAGTCCACGCCCCTTGAAATTAGCATTGACTAGAATAGCGCAGAACAAACTAAATAACACGATGACAGGCGTATTAATAAAGATATTGACATTCTCATCGGTAAATATCCGTAAAAATTGCGTGCTTTGGCTCGACACTTCGGTTGTGAACAAATCAATGAAGTTTTGCCAGCCGACATACTCTAAACTCATCCCTCCACTATCTGCAACGCCGACCTTATGGAAGGAGTACTTGATTGTGCTGATTAACGGCTTAACAAAAAATAATATAAAACCAATCAACCAAGGAAGCACAAAGATGATACCGTTTATTTTTCGCATATTTGTATGAGAAATATGAAGCTTTTTGCCTTTAAATGCGGTATCTTCCATTTCTAAACCTCCTAAAATTTTTCATGATATCTGCCTAGGAAGTGCTTCCTCGTACATGAAAAATACTTCGGAAGCCTAAAGCTTTATTTTTACATAAGACCTCCGGGATGCTCCTCTCGTACAGTCTACTGAATGAGGTAGCCTAGTGCATCAAGCTGCTTTCCGGCAACGTTCACAGGATACTTATTATAGTTCACAATGACTTTAGCACCTGAGGCGTAGCTTGTTTCAAACACATTTTCAGCTAACATTACATGATTAATGATTTCCTGCGAACCAATTTGCTCCAGCCCAGCACTGTATTCTTCATATAGCTCTTTCATGCGATTTTCCACGACTGCGTATTCCGTAGCAAAATATTCTCTGTACTCTGAATATTTCAGAACATCTACATTTTCAGCAGTTAAAGTGAATTTTGGAATACTACCTAGCTCCAATGCCTGAAGTATGAAATACTCCCTGCGATCTCCGGATAGGTTAACGTTAAGTGTCGTATATTGTGTAAGCCCATTCATCACAAGCTGACGGAATGGAACCGACGTATACATCGTGCCGTAGTCACTGCTTTCACGCGAAATATTGGCAGCGTACTTCGCGTAAGGAAGCTTATCGCTGTTCGGATTATCGAGTGCGATGCTCTTAACCTCCGTAAGCTTTTGCAAATTTTCATGGACAATCCCATTCGCAATGATCGGGTTCACAATTGCTTTATCGCGATAGCTAGCATAATAGGTTGATCCGAAATCATCGACGAATACATTATTGTATGGCTTCGAATCTTTAATAAATCCATCGACGATATTGCTCAGGTTCAATGGATTGACCAGATACTCATCCGTCGTGCCATCAAAAACTTTAATGTTCAGGTTATATTTCTGAATAACTTGAGGCTTATTGTTAAAGCCATATACCGCATGTCGCTTAGGCTTAAAGCCGTCCTTATCCTCATAAACTCTCATCAGATCAATATTGAAAAACAGCTCATGATCGTGGCTAGCTGCATAGCTCATTAGCTCCTCCAGCTGAGCTTTACTGCCATTAACCTTGACGAGATCTGCCCGATTGCCGATTGTATTTTGCAGCCCATCATTAAATACACCCTTGTAATTAACGACGGTCGGTATCCCCTCGAGATCCTGTAATAGCTCAAGCAGCCCAGTATAGCTTGTCATCGTATACTTTTGTTCGTATGGAATACCTAGAAATCTCTTTTCTAGTGTTAGCGCACCGATTACATCTAAAAACAGCTTAGGCTTTACATTTTCTTCATAGGTTAGCTGCAAGCCATTTTGCTCTACCAAATGCTTCTGATAAGCTTTGGCAAGCTCATAATAGCTCACCTTTTCACCAAACAGCTTATAACGCACCGTATAATCAATATCGATAACGTCGGTAGACGAAGTGTATCTAGCTTCATTGTCACTGTATGGCCCGAACACCTTTACACGTGAAAATTGCATTGCATCAAAGCTACTGAACACCTTGTTATATGGCGTTCCACCAAGTGACGTATCCTCAATGCCAAGCTGTACCTTGATTTTGCCAAGCTCTGCTCCCTTTTCAACGATACCGAGTAGTCCGCTTGCTTTCCCCTTCAGATCGGTATAATACATGCCGAACACAGGCATCATTAGATTTTCTGGAAAAGGTGACATCTCATAGATTGTGTCATAATACGTGTTATTGTAGATTGGTCGCTCATACTCTGGATATTTCCCATTAAAGGTATTCATCTTAAATAGGGCGCCAGCTCCATCTGGAACAAAGATGTAGCCTTCTTGCACATTTTTCGCAGCTGCCATTCCAAAGGATGGGAGGACAGAAATATTTTGCATCGTATAAAAGTCATTACTATTACCAATTTCATAGGTGGGCACCTTAACTACAAGATCACCTTTATCTAATGTTGCCTCCATCGTCACTATAAAATTAGCTGGCTGTGTAATCTTTACAGTAAGCCCATGAATACTGCTTTCCTCAATTAACATTTCAGTCGTATAATCAATTGCCTTCGTCATCGCAATTAAATCACGAACTAGCGTTAGCGGAGGTAGACCTGCGAACCTGTAATAGTAAAGATCATTCGGCTTGTCATATTGATAGGTTAGCGTCAACGCGTCCTTAAACTTTAATGCTTGCGCTTCAGTTATCGTTCCTGCAGCAAGCTTCTCATCAATTTTGTCAATAAAATGAGCCTGATAATTGCTTGCCAATATTTTTTGCGGAACATATTCATTGAGGCGATACGATTCTGTTTCGAAAAAATCAAACACAATCTGCACACCGTTCTCAATTTGGTTTAGCGTATAGCGTCCATTTTGAATCGCATAGGTGTACGCATCCCATTCGTATAAGGAGTTGTCCTTCCCTAAATATTTAATAATTAGTGGTGATTTATCAGCAACACTGCTATCCTTATCGAGCGATAAACTGCTCCACTCCGCCCTTGTTTTCTGATCAACCACTTTTATGTTGAGCGTTTTTGTATCAATATAAAGATCCTTACCTTCACTGCTTGCTAGCTTCACATTGCCCGCCTGCTGATCAATTTCACTGATAGCTGCAGCTAACCCTTCCTTCTCGTACTGTGGCAATGCTTGACGCTTAATGCTTAGCGCTTGAAGCTGCGAAGGGATAAAAAATAGTGAAATTAATACAAGCAGTAATATCGCCGCTATGATCATTTCTTTTGTTCCCGCATGCTTTATACGGTATATTGCTCTTTCACTTAGGTTACTGATCACATTGGGTCACCACCTTTTGCTCATTTCACTAAATACTGAAGTTACAAAGCCAATCACTTTACCCAAAAGTGTAAAGTACAGCATCGCAAGAAAAATAATAATAATTGCAGCGATAAACGTAGCGATGATCGTCACGATATTCCGTGCTGCTGAATATTCATGCACAACACATAATCCACAAAACAGTAGGAAGCAGAACCATACCGTACCAATTTGCATAAACGCATTAAGTAGCGGCGCCTCCTCCAACGTGACGAAATTACTCAGAATAATACCGCTGATGTCAAACAACAGCTTAGGCACTAAAGCATAGCTCATTACGATAAAGATATCGCCCATCGTGCCGTTACCATCAAATAATGTGGTAATGCTCCAGTTACTAATTAGAAACAACACAATCGGAAATAGCGTTGTAATAAAAATCGTTACACTATTAATGTAGTGAATAGGAAAGCTATTCAATATAAAACCCGTATACTGATAGCTTATAACACCAATTATTCCAACGAGTAACAAGATGATCGTCGGTAAAATATATCTTTTCTTTCGGTGGTTAATTACGTTATAAAATCCATCGAATGGATGCAATAGGACATGAAACATCATCTTTCCATCTTCGATAATCGACATAAATAGGGATCATATCCTTTCTAAACGGAATGATATAGGCTGAATGAACTTAACCATTTTTCCTGTTATATCTGTATTCCGACAAAATAAGATAACCAGCAAGGAGAATAAACGGTATAACAAGCCAATAGAAATTATGTTGAATGAAAATATTACGATATCCAGCAAATGCTTTCGAATAATAATTGCGCGCGTTGCCAAGCTTGGAATAATACATCGCCTCTTCATATTCATCCTGCATTAAGTAGTTTCTGCCTACTCCTGTATACGCAATATCGTAATTGGAATTTAACTGGATTGTCTTCTCATAGCTTTCTCCCGCTTCTTCCCATTGCCCATAATAATATTGCTTTTCAGCGTAAAGCGCCGCTTCACCAAACTCTGTCGGCTGGTATATATTCGCAGTCGCAAACAGTTTGTCAGCAATGATTAATTTGTCTCCAAACCAAGTGATTGATGCCGGTTCCCTTACATCACCCTTCAAGTAACCCGATGAACCAAAAATGTTTAATAGATCTCCTTGAAAGTTGTAAATGAACACTCTGCCCTTGTTTCTATCCAACAATGCATAAACTCCATAGTCTGAAACAGCAATGTCGACAAATTGACTGCGATCCTCTGGTGTTAGAAAATAGATATCACCCATGACATAAAAGTATCCATTTTCCATTAACACGTTCTCGCCCTTGGAATTAAAGCGGAATACTTTATCTTGAGCAGACGCGTCAAATGTTGTGGCATAGATCATTCCTTCTGCATCAACGGATAAATTGTTAAAGGCAGGGGCAAAAACCTTTTTCATCTTTTCCTTCTGCTCACTGGTCGCAAGGGTTTTCCAGAAATGATCAACTAAATTGACACGAGGTTTATTCAAACCAAAGTATCTAGAAAATTGACCATTGTTATGAATTTCAATAATCCCTTCATAGCTTCCCTGTACAATGACGCTGATTTTTCCATCCTTGTCAACGATGATTTTTGATGGTTTAAATAATGTGACACCGACCATATTTTCAGGCTTTTCGATAATGCGCTTTAAGTGATATTTCAAGCCGTCCAATACAATAATTCGCCCTGAACCGGTATCTGCGATATAAATCTCATCGCTATATTCGTGATAAAATACCCCTTCAGGCTTATCTAGCATCAGCTGTTTATTGGCAGCATCAACGATGATTTTGTTGTTTTCATCGCGAATTAATTTAATAGACTGAACAAGCTCTAGCGCTTCGTTCAGTACATTGATTCGGCTTTCAGAGGTATCAACAAGGAAAATTCGCTTATCCTTACTAACAAATACATCATCAATACTGCCTAGCTTGATTTGCCCTAAATTCTCTTGGTCAATGGTATCCATCAGCTCAAAGGCAGGTAAGCTTCTCGGGGTGTCTCCCCAATAATCGTAAATATAATTATCTTCTTGCGTATGTTCAGCGAACACTGGAGTGGAGGGAAGAAGCAAACATATCACAATCATGAATAATAAAACCCTCGATTTCTTCATCGCTGCTAGACTTCCTTTCCCTATGGTTATTGAGCTGCTGAGCTTCCCTTATTCCTTAATCCCTGTAGTAGCCATCGTAGAGATGACATTACTTTGCGAAATAACGAAGACGACAACAGGCACAACAAGCATAATTAATGTGACAGCAGACGCAACACCTGTCCGCGCTATACCGGCATTAACAATCTGTGATAGTGCATAGCTGACTGGCTTTAATTTCTCCGTGAAAATAACGCCTCCACCGGTCGTGCCCCATAATGATTGAAACGATAATATAATTAATGTAATCCAAGCGGAACGAGATAACGGCATCATAACCTTCCAGAAAATTGTAAACTCATTCGCTCCATCAATTTTCGCCGCTTCAATTAATGCGTCAGGCACCTGCACCATAAAGTTCATCATTAGAAACAGACCTAACGTTCCACCAATCGAAGGAAGTAATAACGCCCAGTACGTGTCGATCATGTGTAGCTTGGACATGATGATATAGTTTGGCAGCGCTGTAACCGTACCATTAAACATTAGCGAGTATACGATGAGCTTAGACATCGTTTTTGCTCCAGGAAATACATACTTCGCTAACGGAAAGGCAGCCATCGAGCCAATAATTACCGTCCCAACCGTACCAATTGCCGTAATAAACACGGTATTGAAAATATACCTTGTCATTGGTACCCACGAATTTCCGATAATGATAAACAGATCCTGAAAATTCGTAAGAGTCGGGCTCATGACAAATAGCTTCGGCGGGAAAATGAATATTTCATTGAGCGGCTTAAATGCATTATTAATAATAAAGATCAACGGCCACACACTGAATAATCCGAAAATACCAAGTAGAAACGTAAGTGACATATCGCCCATGATGCTTCGGTTTCTACGTTTAAATTGCCTAGAGATATACGCTCTTTTGATGGATGTTACTATATTGCTCACATTACGCACCTACCCTTCTTAAAGCTTTCTGCACAACGATGTTTGTAAACAGCATCGTAAAGAATAGGATCGTTGCAATTGCAGAAGCGTAGCCCATTTCATATCGGATAAAACCGTAATCATGGAGATGCGTTAAAATCGTATGTCCTGAATATTCTACCGATGGGAAGCCTGCAAGCTCTATCGACAGCTGAGATACTGAGAACGAAGCGGTAATCTGCATAACCGCACCGAATAGTAGCTGTGGTCGCATAGATGGAAGCGTAATATACCATAGCTCCTGCCAGCGATTTTTAATACCATCGATATTGCCCGCTTCGTACAATGTTTTGTCTACGTTTTGCAAGCCAGCAATAAATGCTAGAAAGCTGACCCCAAGACTCAACCAAAGCTGAACTAAAATAAGAATCGGAAAAACGTATTCTTTTTTATCAAAAAATAGAATCGGCTCGGTAATAAAGCCTAGCCGAAGCAGCCATGAGTTCGCATAGCCGTACATATCGGAGCTAAAGATCAGCTTCCAGATTAAGTAGGCATTCCCCGAAATAGAAGGGGCATAGAATACTAACGTCATCACTGCTCGCACTTTAGGAGTCAGCTCATTAATTAGCCATGAGAAGACAAAACACATTAAGTAGCTGATAGGGCCAGTAATTAACGCAAAAAACAACGTGTTTTTAACAGCGATCAGAAAGATATCATCATTGACCACGAGATTAATATAGTTTCTAAATCCAACAAATGAAGGAGCTTCAAGCATATTAAAGGATGTAAAACTGATAATCATCGAAGTGATTACTGGAATCACGGTAAACACGATGAATAGCAAAGCAAACGGCAAAATTAATAGATACTTCGCCCCGTGCTCTTTCCACAGCTTCGCTAATGATCTTCTTCTCGTGATTGGTTGATTTGTCAGCATACTCACTGTTTACTCCTTTTCCATAGATTGCGAAGCGAAGGCAAATTTATATCACTGCTGATACGATAAATGGAACTCCTGACGCTTCTTCGTAAGCTCCTTATCAATCGCCTTATTGTTCAGATATAACGCTTCGCGTGGATTTTCCCCACTCGTAACAACAGCACGGAAAGCATAGTCAATCGCTCTCGTTGTCATATAGCCGCCAGGTACCTCTGGTACACCTACTGTTGCATCAAATTGCTTTTTAATTTGTGTAGCATCCTTTAATGACCATGGGAGCTGATCCAACACCTCAATATTAGCGGTAGGATAACGAGCTGCTGAGCCCATAATTGCTTCTAATGCATTGGCATATTCGGTTTGTGTATCTGTAGATAACCACCATTGCATAAACTCCCAAGCCGCTTCCTTATGATCTGAATCGTCAAGTAAAATGCTATTGATCGTCGTGGAAACCACTTGATTATTGATCGTGCCATCCTCCTGCACAATGCCTGGCATCGGTGAAAACGACCATTGTCCGCGAATTTCAGGAGCAAAAACCTCTAGCTGGTTGTACGTTGTATAAGGTGCAATACCTGCAGGCATCTCACCTGTTCTGAAGCGGTTAGAAAACTCAGCTTGTACAGGAAGTCGATAGCTCGTAAAGAAGCGAGTCACTCGACTAAATGCCGACATCGCATTGTCCTCCGTTAACGCACTGGCAATTCCATAATCATTGCCTTCACCCTTGAACAGGTCTCCACCATACTGGAACACCATCGATGGAACGAGCTCCTGACCAGGGATGTAGAAATCATAGTTGTTGGCATGAAGAACAGCGATCACATGCTCAACCTCATCCCATGTTTTCGGCGGGGTTAGCTCAAGCTGCTTTAATATATCATCGCGATAGAAGAACATTAGGAAGGTTTGCTGCTCTGGCAGCGCATATACTCCCTCTTGAAATGTAACTGTACGCAGCGCGCTATCGTAAAATTTGCTCGTCATCTCATCAAATCCGTCGAATTTCGATAGATCAGCTAAAGCGTTACGCATCGCAAAGTTTACAACCATCGCTTGAGGAACAGATAACGCAATATCTGGACCGTTACCTGCTAACGTCGCTGGTAATATAACATCCTCTGGAATAAGCATTAGGTTTACTGGAATATTGCTTTGCGGAGTGAAGTTTTGATCAATCAAATCCTTAATAATTTGCGCTTGATCTCGACCGGATGACACCCACACCGTAATCGCATCTTCACTAGAATCGCCGAACATCTCTCGTTCGTCTACGAAAAATGTTGAGAAGAAGCGGACCGCTCCGTTATAGGCACTGACGAAAAAGTTTGGCTTCGCTTTTTTCAGCTTGGCATCAGGTGCCGACAACGTAAAGCTATCCAGCTGCAATGGCATTTCCGAGATCGAGGTAATCCAAGTACCCAGTGAAGAAATATTGTTCGCTAATGTACCAAGCTCCTTAATTACGCTATCAGGATTTGCTGCAATTCCTTCAGCCTGCACCTGCATTTTCTCGACCATCGCTGTCTTTTCGCCTTTTTCACCTGTAATTCTCACCAATTCCTCAACCACTCGCTTCAAACGATCACTTTCCGCTTGGAAAAGCGCGACGTAGTTAGGAATTTTCTTCGTTAGCTCATAATCAATATATTGGTCTGGCACAAGTCCAGTAATTTGCACAGTTTTTCGATAGAGATCATTAAGCGTAACTATACTTTTCTCCACCTCTGATAAAGGCATGGCAAATTCCCCAAGTACAACCTCTAAAGAAACTCGGTTTTCCCCTTCATGTAGCAAAACAAGATATTCTTCATCCTCGTTGCCAATGATGTAGTTGACAAAGCCCGAATGAAATGCGAAAGGCAAAGCCATCGCTTCACGATAGGGAACCTCACCGTTAACCTTTAGCTGTCTATATGACATCACGCCACGATTCGTATTTTGTACACCGCGGAAGGATAGCTGATACAAGCCTTCCTCCGGCACATTAATTTTCCATTCAATATAGTCGCCAGGTGTTCTCCAATTCGAGCCACCAATCGCATTTAGCTTAATTTTGTAAGGGTGATATGGCTCTGTATGTGGGTTGCTATAATCAGTAGCCATCGTAATATCTACCGATGACTTTTTAATTTCAAGAGTATTCCCATCAATTCGTTCAGCCTGATAAACAAGATTTTCCTTGTCATAAACGTTATATTGCTGCTTCCACGACGCTATAACCTCGTCATAGGATGGAATTTCAGGAGCAGCCTTCAGTGTAATCCCGTGAATTTCCATCGGCTCCTTGACGGATTGTAACGTAATCTTATGATTGCCAGCACTAAAGTAAAATTTATATGGCTCAAGATTTCGTTTTTGCGAGTCTCCAATATAAACCGTTGTTAATTGCGGCTTTTCTACAGAAAGCGGTCGTATCTCGTTACCATTACGCTCCATAATTTGCTCGCCGTCGCTGTTATCCCATACGCGGTTAAAAACGAGCTGATTCATTCCTTTAAACAGAATCTCACCGTCGATTTGCAATGTTCTTTCGATCTTCGAGTTTGTACCCTTAATCGGCATATAGGCTAGCTCGATATTGTAAAATCCTGCTTCCTTTACTGCAAATGACCATTGAATTGCTCCTTGTACACCGGTGGTCACAGCATTGCCGTTTATTGCAGCCTCCATCCCATCAAGTGCCTGAAATGTGGTCACATCCACCTGTACCTCTGATGCTGCCATTTTCCCTTCATACCCATGAGCTGAGAGATATTCGCTGTAAGAATCCTCTAAGTATTGCTGACCGCTCTTCTCATCAAGCTCATTAGCAAAAGCAGGGTCAGTGTTACCTGACCCTAGCCCTGCAGGTATGAACATGGCTAAAACTATGACTACCATCATGAATTTGAACGTTCTCTTTTTCATGCTCATACCCCATTAACCTCCGTCTTAATTACGAAGTGCCGCTACAAGCGATAAACATTACTCAACTTTAACTTTAAGCGTCAAGCTTGCTGTATTTCCTGCATAGTCAGTAACTGTAATCGCCACGTCATATTCACCTGGAGTCGTTACATCTAGCTCACTAACGTCTGCAGTCACATTTTTCTTCACATCAAGTCCATCTTTATCTACTGCAGAATCAATAAAGTCATCTTTCCAGTTAATTGCTGATGCATCCTCATCTACAGCAATTGCACGATATTCTGCCTTCGCAGTAATTGTAGGAGCCGTAGTATTGTTACCATCGTAAACATATACTGAATACTTATTGCTAGCTTCATTGCCAGCATTATCTTTAACCTTTAATACTAAGCCACCATCGTATTTACCTACAGTGTTAAAGTCGATCGCACTTACATCCACTTCAACCTTGTCGAATGGAATGTCACCATCAACACCATCTTTAGCCGTTACAAATTGATTCCAGTCAACTGTTGCTGGATCAGTTCCAGCAGCAACTGCACGTGGAGCATCAGTTTCAGAGAAGCTTGGTGGCATATTATCTACTGGTGCACTTGCTTTAAGAGCACTTTCTGTTGCACTCATCGCATCAATGATGCGGTTTTTGTTCGCATCGATCGCTGCAGCATATTTAGGAGAGCCATTTAGACCGTAAATTGAGCTACCCATGATTTGCTCTTCCCAAATTGGAGCCCATGATAGAATCGTTGCAAATTCATTCGGAACTGGATCTTTAGACAATGCCATAAACGCTTCCATTACCGTTTCACCGTAAGTTTCATTGGTAACGTCTAGCCCAAAATTAAGAGCAGCAGCTTTAGCTTGAGAAGCTAAATAATCAAGAGCTTTATCACTATTACCTATTGTTTTGTATACTGTAGACCAATAAATTTTGTAAGCTTCAAGCGCAAGCTTTGTACGCTCTTTATCAATCCCCTTCAATACAGCCATTTGGTTACCAGGAGCTACAACCATTTGATATTTCGGATCATCTACAGCTAGTTTATCTGCTCTAGGGAATGGAACGACACCCATCGATTCTCCACGTTCAGCTAAGCTTTGTCCTGCGCCGCCAGCCAACCAAGGAACCATGTTAGTGAAAACCGTTTCACCATTTCCAAAGTCACTACCGTTCCAAGTCCAGCCTGGTGTAGGTGAATCGTCACCATATCTGACTGACATCATTAAATTTTTGCTCATCAAACGATCGATATATTCAATCGCTTCTTTTGCTTCTACAGAATCAGCTGTTAAACCATCTGCTCCATATACCGCACCACCATTAGAATGGATTGCTTGATAGCTCGTTTGACGATAGTCTGTTTGGAATGCTTTGATCGGTACATCCGTACGAACTGGTGACATTTTGTTAGCGTAGTATTCATTTACTTTTGTTAAGTAGTCTTCAAATTTAGACCAAGTCCACTCGCCTCTTTTCCAAAGGTCATGTGGATAAACAGTTTGACCATTCTCTTTCAAAGCATCTACTTGATCGAGGTAGTCGATATTATATACAAGCGGCCATTGTGAAACGAAATTAAGCTCATAGTTTAGGAAGTATACACCGCCAAACATTTGATTACCAAACATCCATGCATCATCTGGGTCAGCGAAAATATCCGCATATTCATCAAGCTGTTGGAAAATATTCTGTCCTAGCAAAGTACCTTGTGAACCACCCCATAGCAACGCAATATCAACAATCGGGTCGTTAGCAAGAACGGATTTTAATAGCGATTCTCGAACATCCTCTGGATATTGCACCCATTCAACCTTAACATTCATTTGCTCAAGTACCGCTGCTTCAGCTGCTTTTCTTGCAGCGAGCTGGTCCGGTGCCATTCCTGATTCACCTGTTACAGGATCTGTCCAGTTCGGGTCATCGCCTTGCTGCCAATGTGTACCGAACTTAATAACTATCGGTTCACCCCGTACCGGCTCTGTCTCAGTTTCTGTCGTTGTAGGATTAGGAGTTGCGCTAGTTGTAGGCTTGTTGTTTGAATCGGATTTGGTACATGCTGCAATTAAAGAGCTCATAAGTACAATAATCGTTAACATAAAAAATGCTTTTTTCGATTTTCCAAACATAACAATATTCCCCCTATGCTCAAATTTGGCATTGCCTTTCATCGAAACAGAATGTCGAATGTTACTACATGCAAAAACTAAAACTCCTAATATAAGCGCTTACATGTTTGATTCTAGTAGTAAATCATATTCTTATATCACCTTCTTATTCGTAAATCTTTGATTAACTGACCCTTACTTTTGAAATTGGTGAAACCGTTTTTGTGAAAAGGGTTTCATGCTTCTGTAAAAAAATAATCTGGTTTGAATAAGACTTATTTAATGCCATTCTATAGCCACAATATTTTCCATGTCAACAGAAAAATTTCTAGGCAAAATAGTAATTGACAAAATAATGCCAATTTGATTATAGTATTTATCAAGATGAAAACGCTTTATATGGTGTGCTCGACCAGCTGTTTATTCTTTTCAAGCTTTATTTATGCAATCTACAGCTGAAGCAGGCAGTAAAGCTTATTTTTTTGGTCGAAGTGAAACGGGTTTCATTTTCGTTGATTCGCGGACATTTTACGTTCATCCTTTGCAAACCATACAGCGAAGCCTATGCTATGCTTGTTCAATACTCTAACTCCATCCTTTGTACTAACATAATGCTTAATTGCTTAATTAATCACTGGGAGGTTCCCTATGACAAATTACAGAAATAAGCTTCTTCTTCTCTTTTTGTCAGCTGCGGTTATTCTCATATTAGTCATATTCCTTGTAATAATCATTACGAATAAAAAGGAGAATACAATGAATATTAGTACGACAGTTGCTCTTGTTGATAACGATAAAGTCCAACTCATAGAACATGATGGATTACATGTCGCTTACGATAATGGTTTCCCGATTCCTTCCTTCTCCACTTGGAAATTAGATGAGGAAAGCCGGAAATACATTTCGCTAAATGGAGAATGGAAATTTGCCCATGAAGCAGATATAAGCTGCTCCGATAGCGAGCAAGCATGCTCTGACAAGGAATATAACGATTCATCATGGTCCGTTCAGTCTGTTCCTGCCAGTCTCGATCTTAGCTATGATGATCGAAAATATCAGTATAAATTTGGCTCGTTCTGGTTTAGAAAATCCTTCCGTGTTGAGCAAGACTGGGATAATATGTTTGTTAAACTAAATGCGCTTGGTATGGGATATCATTCTAACCTCTACATTAATGGAGCCAAAATAGGATCGAATGAGGGTGGGATGACCGCCTTTTCCTTCAACATTACTCCTTATCTTAACTATGGTGGGGATAATGTCATAGCGGTTGAGATCATTAGACCAGCCCACGATAGCAGTGACAATGGAGCCTTACCAGAAGGCGGCTTTGATTGGTGGGATTACTCAGGTATCACTAGAGATATCTATCTTGAAGCAACCTTGCCAGTTTCTATCTCTAAAGTGATTGTGGATGCTTCACCTCTGAAGAAGCAGCTACAAGCCTATGCTGTTCTGCTAAATTATTCTGCTTCCGAGCAAACGATCGATCTAGAGGTTAACCCTGGGATCCAGCAGGTTTCACCACAAACTAAAAAAGTAACATTACAGCCAGACCAAGTAAAGGTAGTAACCTACGAATTTGACACACCAGCAATTGAAGCTTGGACTACTGAGAATCCAACGCTCTATACGCTTGTGGCAAATATCAATCAAGGAGATCAGTTAAAGACTAGCTATGGTGCTGTAGATATAGAGATCAACGGTACTCAAATTCTCGTTAACGGCCAGCAGGAATGGTTTAAAGGCACGAATTGGCATGATGAAAATAAAGAGTCTGGTCGCTCCCTATCTCCTGCTGAGTATCGTGCAGAGATTGATCTTGCGAAAAATGCCAATGCTAATTTGCTTCGTAATTCTCATTATAATCGCCATCCTTATGCCTACGAATACACAGATGAGATCGGACTTTATGTGATGGATGAAATTGAGAATTACTGGCTTAGCGAGCAAGCCATTGGTCATCAGCTCTACGAAAAAGGATTGTCTCGAGAAAAGGCGATTGCGATGGCTTGGAATCAAATTAACCATCCGTCCGTAGTGTTTTGGAGCGTAGCCAATGAAACTACACCTAACAATACAACGCATCTAGCATGGTTTAATGATATGCGCGATGCTATTCGACTGATTGATCCGAAAAAAAGACCTGTAACGTACGCCTCTAATTCGCAGCATTATCCTGTTGATATGTCGATGTCTGCAGCAGATGTGATTGGATTAAATCAATATTATGGCTTCCATGGTGGTGATCCGACGGATTACGGCGCTACGGAGTATCGTAGAAAGCTGTATGAAATTCATGAGCGCTATCCTAGTAAGCCGATTATGTTAACTGAAAATGGAACCTGGTCTACGCTAGGTGATCGTGCTCGTCAGCAATGGCAAGCCGGCAATTTCGCAGCGCATTGGGACGTAACCGTTTCTGCACCATTCACCTCTGGATATATCTTTTGGAATATGAAGGACTATCGAAGTAAGATGGATTATACGAAAAATGATCCAGAGCGCCTTTCTGGAATGGGGCTAGTAGACTGGAGTACTCTTGCACCAAAGGTCGTTTATTATTACTTCCAGGAGGCTTCACTGCAGGGCGCTAACCGAATACTAAACCCTCGCTTTGAACGAGGTACAGAGGAATGGCAAGTGATCAACAGTGGATCAAAACAAGGAGTGGCTGTCGTTGACGACGGCTTACAGCTAAACCTAAATTCCACTGACAATATTCAGCTAAAACAAACTGCCTTTGATCTATTAGCTGGTCAATATGAGCTAGAGCTGCTGGTTAATAGTTCAAATGATGGAGCTATTGCTGGCTCAGTGGAGATAAAGTCACCACATCTACCTGATGGGGGATTAAAGCTAGATTACAATCAAGGCGGCTTAATTAAGCTCCCGTTCACGTTAACACATACTGGTGTTACTAACGTAAGCGTGCAATTGAAGTTTGAAGGTAAAGCAGACAATGCACAGATGGTTGTCGAAGCTGTAAATTTACTTCCACGCTTCTAGAAGAATAGACAGCTCATGATGCAAGACTGCACCCCTATCTGGGATGCAGTCTTGCTGTTTTTTGAGGGCTTGTGGGCTTGCGGGCTTGCGGGCTTGCGGGCTTGCGACCTTGCGGGCTTGCGACCTTGCGGGCTTCGACCTTGCGGGCTTGCGACCTTGCGGGCTTGCGTGGGCATTGTTTATTGGACATCGATGACCGTAGAATCTAAACAGCAAGCAATTGTTTCTGCAACGGACACCAATGTCCTTTAGCGCACAACATTGTTATAGTCGAAGTTGAATATTGCTTCTTACAGTCGCCACTGACCGTTAGAAGCCCCCCTTTACAATAAAACCAGCTAACGGTCACTGTTGTCACTAACATGTTAAAGCGATCGATGTATGAACATTGACATTCTCTCACTTTTTCAGTACACTATAATTGATAATGATTATCATTGTTAGAACAGAAGAATAATAGGGCAGTCAAAGATACTGCGCTAGACAAAGTTAGCGTGCTAGACATAGATACTTCACAATGACATAGATACTGCGCTAGACATAGATACTGCGCAAGACAAAAAGAAAGCGCCAGAGTGATTAAACTCTGACGCCAATATGAGAAAATGACTTACATTAATATTTGGTGCTTAGAATTACATTCCAAGCCATTGTTTGAATAGCAGCTTCGTTGTATCGCGGTTCATTGCAGCGATTGAAGTCGTTAATGGAATACCCTTCGGACAAGAGCGAACACAGTTTTGTGAGTTACCGCAGCCCTCGATACCGCCATCTTCCATTAACTCTTGAAGACGCTCGTCTTTGTTCATTTCACCAGTTGGATGTGCGTTGAACAGACGAACTTGCGAAATTGCTGCAGGTCCGATAAAGCTATTGCGGTCGTTAACGTTCGGGCAAGCTTCTAGGCAGACACCACAAGTCATACATTTAGAGAGCTCGTACGCCCATTGACGTTTTTGCTCTGCCATACGAGGACCAGGACCCAAATCATACGTACCGTCAATTGGAATCCATGCTTTAACGCGTTTCAAGGCATTAAACATACGCTGACGGTCAATGACTAGGTCACGTACTACTGGGAAAGTACGCATCGGCTCAATGCGAACTGGCTGCTCTAATTGGTCAATTAGTGCGCTACACGCTTGACGCGGCTTGCCATTAATAACCATTGAACAAGCACCACATACTTCTTCCAAGCAGTTAGATTCCCAAACAACTGGAGTCGTTTTCTTGCCTTCAGCGGTAACAGGGTTACGCTGAATTTCCATTAACGCACTAATTACGTTCATATTAGGACGGTAAGGAATGCTGAACGTTTCCGTATATGCTTGCGAATCTGGTTTATCTTGACGAGTAATAATAAAGTTAACCATTTTGCTTGCTACAGTAGCTTCAGCCATCGTTATTCTCCTTTCTTCTTATCTGATGTATAGTCACGTTTACGAGGATGAATTAAGCTTACGTCAACATCCTCATAAGAGATTTTTGGACCTTCAGCTGTCCAATCAGCAATTGTTGTTTTCAAGAAGTTCTCATCATCGCGCTCTGCAAAGTCTGGCTTGTAGTGCGCTCCACGAGATTCGTTACGCATCAATGCACCAAGTGTCATAGCCTCTGAAAGCTCTAGCATGTTCCAAAGCTGACGTGTGAATGCAACACCTGCGTTGTTCCATTGCGCTGTATCGTTAATGTTAATTTTTTGATAACGAGCTTTAAGCTCTTTAATTTTATCAATTGTTTGTTGCAGCTTATCATTGAAGCGCACAACCGTCATATTGTTCGTCATCCACTCACCAAGTTCTTTGTGAAGGACATAGGCATTTTCATTACCGTCCATGCCAAGAATGCGGTCATACTTCGCTTGATGTTTCTTAGCTTCACGATCAAATACAGAAGAAGCAATATCTTCAGCTGATTTGCTCAAACCTTTAATGTACTCAACAGCCTTAGGTCCTGCTACCATACCGCCGTAAATCGCAGAAAGTAGAGAGTTCGCACCAAGACGGTTTGCACCATGGTATTGATACTCGCACTCACCAGCTGCGAATAGTCCAGGAATATTCGTCATTTGGTTGTAATCGACCCACATGCCGCCCATTGAGTAATGAACTGCAGGGAAGATTTTCATTGGAATTTTACGAGGGTCATCACCCATGAATTTCTCATAGATCTCGATAATACCGCCAAGCTTAACGTCAAGCTCTTTCGGATCCTTATGAGAAAGATCCAAGTAAACCATGTTTTCGCCGTTGATACCAAGCTTTTGGTCCACGCAAACGCTGAAAATTTCACGAGTTGCGATGTCACGCGGTACAAGGTTTCCGTATGCAGGATATTTCTCCTCTAGGAAATACCAAGGCTTACCGTCTTTATACGTCCAAATACGACCGCCTTCACCACGAGCGGATTCACTCATTAAGCGAAGCTTGTCATCACCAGGGATGGCAGTTGGATGAATTTGAATAAACTCACCGTTCGCATATTTAACACCTTGCTGGTAAACCGCACTTGCCGCTGTACCAGTATTGATTACGGAGTTTGTTGTTTTACCGAAAATAATACCAGGACCACCAGATGCAAGAATTACTGCATCAGCACGGAAGGATTGGACTTCCATTGAGCGTAGATTCTGTGCAGAAACACCGCGGCATACACCATCGTCATCAATAACAGCACCAAGAAACTCGAAGTGCTCGTATTTCGTTACTAGACCAGCCGCTTCCCAGCGACGAACTTGCTCATCTAGTGCATAAAGCAGCTGTTGTCCAGTTGTTGCACCTGCAAACGCAGTACGGTGATGCTTCGTTCCACCGAAACGACGGAAGTCGAGCAAACCTTCTGACGTACGGCTAAACATAACGCCCATACGGTCCATCAAGTGAATAATTCCTGGTGCCGCTTCACACATTGCTTTAACTGGTGGTTGGTTCGCAAGGAAGTCTCCACCATATACTGTATCGTCAAAATGCTCCCATGGTGAATCGCCTTCACCCTTCGTGTTTACCGCACCGTTAATACCACCTTGTGCGCACACGGAGTGTGAACGTTTTACGGGAACGAGAGAAAACAAGTCAACTTGTGTACCAGCTTCTGCTGCCTTAACTGTCGCCATCAGTCCAGCTAGTCCACCACCGACGACAATAATTTTATTTTTAGCCATCATTATTCGCTCCTTGTTTTATACTAAAGCATTGAGCGTAATGCCAGAGCGGCATCTGCTACTTCTTTAAATTCACTGCTTCTAAATGCGATCATTGCTAAAACAAACAATGCCGCTACAATTATGAAAATACCCATGCAAATTTTAGAGGATATACGTTGTGCGCGCTCGCCTACTGTAATACCCCAGCTAATTAGGAATGCCCAGAATCCATTAGCAAAATGGAAAGATGCTGCAAGCACACCGATAATATAAATAGTGAAAAGTACTGGATTGGTTGCAATTTCATGCATCCTTAATCCAAGCTCTTCATGAGTAATATTGCCTAGGTATACTTGAAAACGTGTTTCATATACATGCCAAAATACAAAGACAAACGTAATAACCCCAGTAACTCGTTGCGCTGTAAATGCCCAGTTACGGCCGTATTTGAAGCGACCTGTATTGGAATTGGATTGATAAGCTACATATAAACCGTAAATGCCGTGAAACAATAGCGGAATATAGATCAATACAAACTCCAGCACCGGCAGTAGCGGCAAACCGTTGATAAAGCTTACCCCTTTTTGAAATCCTTCTGGTCCACGCTCGAAAGCTTGGAAATTCGTCAAAGCGTGCACAACGAAAAACGCACCTAACGGTAGAATTCCGACTAGTGAGTGCAGCTTGCGAGAGAAATAACTATTTCCCTTCATTTTTAAGTTTTCTCCTTTCAATCTGTAAGTGCTTACTAAAGCTCGCTCATCGTTTTCAAACCATAGCAAATTTTACCCCACGTGTCTGCTTACGTCAACTTCCTTCAAAGGTCTGTCAAGCAAAATGCGACACATTTCTGACATACTTTAATCCTACTCCTTTTTCGCTTATAATGGAATTGCATATTTATTATTAATACTTATAACATTTTGTCATAAGGAGAGGCTATGAACGACGAATACGTTATTTTTAAAGGTATTGTAGAGCATTCAAGCATGAATAAGGCCGCTCAATTCTTAAATTTGTCACAACCAGCGCTGTCACGTAAAATTGCAAAGCTCGAAGAGGAAATCGGTGCCCATTTGTTTCGTCGTGTCGGCAAGCGACTAGAACTCACACGTATCGGTCAGCTTACTTACGAGTACGCCATCGCTGCTGAAAAGCTTCATTTGCAGTTTTTGCAAACGGTAGCTGAATTTAAGGAAACCGGTCGGAGCCAGCTTACGATTGGAGCTAGTCTTACGACACTACAATCGACGCTGCCTGATCTTATTGCATTACTGCGTGAAACGCATCCTGAGATTGATATTAAGGCTGTCACAGGGAAAACGCACGAAGTTGTCAGCTATGTTAAAGAGCACAAGGTGGATTTAGCGGTGATCGCCTCCAAGCTTGATGATCCCTATGTTCACTGTACGCCGTTATTTGATGATCACCTGATTCTTGCCATGCCACGAACACTAATGCAGGATGAGCAGCGCTATATTCAGCTGCAGGACTTAAACAATATGCCAATGATACTGTTTACGAAGGGCACATGGTATCGATTGCTGACTGATGAGCTTTTCGAAGCGTATCAGCTAACACCAGAAATTTGTATGGAAATCGATTCATTTGAAGCGATATTACGACTGTTGCATACCTTTCGTGCTGGTGCGCTTTTGCCCAAGTCTTACTTACGTCCACAGCTAATACTGGATAATGACCTAGTGACCTGTCATATTCCTCAGCTCGATGCAACAAAACGTACAACTTCATTAATTCATGCTGATCCAAGCACATTAGATGCTGCAGTTCGAGATTGCATTAATGGAATTGCAACGTATTATCAAACGAAAACGTAAATATACCATTAGTGGCTATAACTTGAAATAAGTTGCCAACGTTGCAGGCTGTTCCATTGTAACCCCCTGTAGCGTAAGGTATACTAAAATGATAATGATTAATGAGGTGGAGCATGACTAATTTAAGTATTTCACGTAAAACCTGGATTGTAATTTCATCGCTTGCTATTGCATCTGCTATCTTTTATTTTCTCCTTCAGTTTATAGATAGCGCAGACTATAAGCGACCGTTAAGCAAACAGGTGGCAATGGATCAGGCTACACAATTTGCCGAGGAGTATACTGGTCTGGCGGTCAAGCAAGCAGAAGCTTATCATGATGCTGATAAGGAATATACTGGCTATCTCGATAAGTACAAACTCGTTGAGGAGCATAAGGACAAATTTGAAAAGTATTTGCCGTATGACCAGTATCGAGTCAATGTTAAGTTTAGTAATAATATTGTCGGCAGTGTATATATGAATTTATACAACGGAAATATTATTGGCTGGCAATTCAATCTCGATGGAAAGCTGTCAGAGCAAACTGACGCCTACAAAGCTTTAGAGGCTGCTGTAGCTAAGCTCGGCTTCCCTGTTAATGAGAACACTCATATCGATACATATGAAAGAGTATTGGAGCAGGAGCAAGGATTAGCAGCGCTTGGAAGCAATCAGTCAACGAAAATTGGTTATTATGTCTCGAATGATGATTTGAGTATTAAGGATGCTTTCTTCCAATATGATACGTCTGTTATTGAATATAACGGGACAACGATCGTAAGTGAGCTTGTACCTACCTTTATGATTCCAGAAGATTATACGGATCTAGTTAAGCGACAAGATCTTTATGCGCAAATTTGGACATTAGGAGTATATACGTTGTTTTCCTTCGTACTTGGAATACTAGCGATCATCTATGCAATCTTGTATCGCCGACATACTTCCTTTAAGTATGGGTCATGGTTAACCGTAATTGCTACTATTATTTATGTGATCGTAACTGTCGGTTTTTTCAAGTCTCAATTTGGGCTTGAGGGCGGCTTCATCTCTACAGCGGATCCGTTTATGCTTATCTTTTTAATTGTCGTTTCTGTGGTGAGCGTTATTGCAATGGCGGTAAGCTACTACTTCTCCTTTATCGCTGGTGATGGTCTATGGAAAGCCCAAGGCTTCAGATTGTGGCCGAGATTTAGAGACCGTGACTATGGACAGCATGTATGGAATTCGATGAAAATTGGCTACCTAATGGCATTAATCGGTTTAGGACTGCAAACGATCATCTTCCTCGTATTGTCGCTTGTACAGGGTACATGGACTGCCAATGATACGTCTCAATCATTGTTAAACTTTGAATTCATGTGGCTTTTCCCTGCGCTCGCTTGGTTCGCAGCGATTAGTGAAGAGGTTGTATTCCGTTACTTTGGTACAGGAATTTTCCGTCGCTGGTTTAAGAATACTTGGGTTGCTGCCCTTATCCCTACTATTGTGTGGGCAGCAGGACATACCTTATATCCGTTTTACCCTGCAACGACACGCGTCATTGAGCTAATATTTATCGGATTGTTCTTTACATGGATTATGATGCGCTTCGGATTTATCGCAGCGATTTTTACTCACGCAATATTCGATACAATTTTAATGAGCATGTCGTTAATGTTATATGGAGAATCAATAGATATTGTATTAGCTTGCTTCTATCTAGTTCTTCCATTACTTATTGCGCTAGTTATTCGTTTGCTTCACTCAGCGAAACAACGAAAAAAAGATACTGAGAACTTTAATCGTCCCCAGTATCCTCATTCAACGCCGTAAGGATCGTTGCTGCTAGCTTTTCACCAATTCCAAGAGGCTTGAAGTCCGCGACTTCAGCCTCTTTTATTTTTTTCAATGAGCCAAAATGCTTAAGCAATTGCTTGCGTCGCTTCTCGCCAATGCCAGGAATGGAATCAAGCTGAGACTCGACCATCGACTTTGCCCGCTGCTGTCGGTGAAATGTAATAGCGAAGCGATGGACTTCATCTTGGATACGCTGTAGTAAATAAAACTCCTGACTATCTCGAGCTAAAGGAACAATTTGCGGTGGATCGCCACTCATTAGTTCAGCCGTGCGATGCTTTTCATCCTTAACTAGACCGCAAACTGGAATAAATAGATTAAGCTCGTCCTGCAATATCTCCTGTGCAGCCGATATTTGCCCTTTACCGCCATCGACAACGATTAGATCAGGTAATTGCGAGCCTTCCTTTAGCACTCGCTCATAACGTCGTCTAATGACCTCTCGCATCGTGCCGTAGTCATCAGGACCCTCGACGCCCTTCACCTTAAACTTACGATATTGCTTGCGATTCGGTTTGCCATCATCAAATACGACCATTGCCGAGACAGGATTGCTACCTTGTATGTTCGAGTTATCGAATGCTTCAATACGATGCAGATCACCGATACCAAGTGCTCTACCAAGATTACGAGCCGCGAGCACGCTGCGCTCCAGCTCACGTTCAATCAGCTTAAATTTCTCGTCCAATACATTTTGTGCGTTCTGCGTTGCCATCGAGACAATTTCACTTTTCTGACCCCGCTGTGGAATCACGACCTTTACGCCGAGCCATTCATGCATCCATGCAGATATTTCTTCCCCGTTCATGCTGCTTCCCTCATGAGGAATCGGCAGTAAAATTTGACGTGGCAATGCTGGATTATCGCTATAATACTGCGTTACAAAGCTCATAAAATCATCGTATTCCTCGCCGTAATAAGGAAAGGCAGAGCCGTGGCGTTCAATCAGCTTGCCTTTACGCATATACATAATTTGCACGCTCATCCAGCCCTTATCGACGGCATAACCGAAGATGTCACGATCAAGTGCATCGTTCAGCGTAATTTTTTGCTTCTGCATAATCGTATCGATCGCTACAATCTGATCGCGATATTCCTTGGCTTTCTCGAACTCTAAGTTTTCAGCCGCTAGCTCCATTTTACGCTGTAGCTCCTGGCGCACAGAATCCTCTCCACCATTTAAGAAGCGAGTGATCTCTGTAATCATCTCCTCGTATTGCGCTTGCTCCACCGGGTATTCACAAGGCGCCACACATTGGCCCATATGATAATAGAGACAAACCTTATCTGGCAGCTTATCGCATTTACGAAGCGGATATAGCTTATCTAGCAGCTTCTTCGTCTGCTGGGCCGCATAAGCATTGGGATACGGTCCAAAGTATTTTCCTTTATCCTTGGTTACGCGACGGGTTATTTCTAAGCGTGGATGCTTCTCATTCGTAATTTTGATATAAGGAAACGTTTTATCGTCCTTAAGCAGTACGTTATAATGCGGATAATGCTTTTTAATAAGATTACATTCTAATATTAATGCTTCGACATTACTGTCCGTTATAATAAATTCAAAATCTACAATTTCACTAACAAGCTTCTGAGTTTTTGCATTATGACTGCCCGTAAAATAAGAGCGTACACGGTTTTTGAGTACTTTGGCTTTACCTACATAGATGACAACACCCTGGCTATTTTTCATTAAATAACAGCCTGGGCGGTCAGGAAGAAGTGCAAGCTTGTTGCGAATATGCTCTTTTACAGCAGCGTCTGTTGGACTATCCTGAAAGGATGACATGTTTCTTCCCCCTCTGTGCTGTAATACTGTATTTCATATTGTAGCATATTTCTGCAACCTAGTTATCCATCTCTTTTACAGATAATTGCTGAACTACCTTTACAATTTAGCGAAACATTGGGTATACTATGTAAAGCAATTGGTCTGTCGAGGAGGACTTCAAAATGGAACATGTTCGCGATCCACGCCAACATATTAACGAGGAGCCACGTGACGATCTTAAAGACGTTATGGTAGGCTTTGGCGTAATGCTTGGCTTTATGACCGTTGTGTTCGCTGCTGCTGTAATTGTTAAAGCATTCATGTAATGCTAATTCGGCACGGTCTCAACAAAAATCCCGCAGTTTTCAGCAATGGAAACTGCGGGATTTTTCTTTATCGCGTATATAGTTACAATAGAATATATTGACAAGCGCACTAGCTCTCAACGACTTCCTTCTTACTTGATTGGTGGGCGGAGGTTAATGGGTAGCGAGTACGCTCCGTGCGGTCAATTTGAACGATTTGACCATCGTGCACGGTCACAATGACTTGACCGTATTGCAGCCCTGTAAGCTGCTGTGCAATTCGCTGTTGCCATATAGAATCAATCTCTTTTGACATAAACATCCCTCCTACAACTTTTCATGAGCTATTACGAATTGCTCCTCTGTACATGAAAAGTACTTCGGAAGCATTATCTTAACTTTTCATGAGCTACCATGAATTACTTCCTAGTACATGAAAAGTACTTCGGAAGCATCACCTAACTTTTCATGAGCTATTACGAATTGCTCCTCTGTACATGAAAAGTACTTCGGAAGCATCACCTAACTTTTCATGACCTATTACGAATTGCTCCCCTGTACATGAAAAGTACTTCGGAAGCAATACCTTAACTTTTCATGACCTATTACGAATTGCTCCCCTGTACATGAAAAGTACTTCGGAAGCAATACCTTAACTTTTCATGCGCATCCTTATTCCTGCTCAAGCTTAACCTGACGCTGTTCCTTCCACTCTACAATCGACTTCACAATCAAGGTGAAAATAGCTAGCAGCATCAGCAGCGAAGCAATCGCAAAGGCAGCTGAAAATTGATACTCATTGTACAGTATTTCAACATGCAATGGCAGTGTATTGGTTCTGCCTCGAATATGACCGGATACAACAGAAACCGCACCAAACTCGCCCATTGCTCGTGCATTACATAGAATAACACCGTAAATTAAGCCCCATTTAATATTTGGCAAGGTGACATGCCAGAACACCTGAAAGCCCTTTGCCCCTAAGCTTACAGCAGCTTCTTCCTCTGTAATACCTTGCTGCTGCATAAGCGGAATAATTTCCCGTGCTACAAATGGAACGGTAATAAATAACGTAGCGATAATAATCCCTGGGACCGCAAAAATGACCTTAATATCATGCTCCGATAGCCAAGGCCCTAAAAATCCTTGCGCCCCAAATATTAATACAAACACAAGTCCCGCGATAACTGGTGATACGGCAAACGGAAGATCAATTAACGTCATCAGCACTTGTTTACCACGGAATTTGAACTTAGAAACAGCCCAAGCGATAAGCAAGCCAAATATCGCATTTAACGGTACAACAATTAACGCAGTAATAATCGTTAGCTTAAGTGCAGCTAAAGCGTCGCTATGACTGATTGCTGCAAAATAAACGTCCGTTCCCTTTTTTAGAGCCTCTACCATAACTACCCCAAGCGGTAATATAATCATTACCGTAATAAATAGTACGGCGATTCCAATTAAGATCCAGCGAACGACAGGTGCTTCTGTAATATGTTTTTCACGCGTTTGTACACGTCCAGAACTATGATAGCTTACAGCTCCAGCCATCAGCTTCCCTCCTTGTGCTTTTATGCTACCTGTTATGTCTGTAAGCCTACTATGAGTTTGCAGACATACGGCGACTCATACGCCATTGTAGCAGGTTAGTAAGTAGCAATAAAATAAAGGAGACAATCAGCATAACAGCAGCTATCGCAGTTGCCCCAGCATAATCATATTGCTCTAGCTTCGTCATAATTAATAACGGAGAAATCTCTGTAACAAGCGGCATATTACCACTAATAAATACGACTGAGCCATATTCACCAATTCCACGAGCAAATGCTAGTGTAAATCCAGTTAGCAGCGCAGGGTATAGAGTCGGTAATACCACTTGAAAAAAGGTGCGGAAGCGGTATGCACCAAGCATAACCGCCGCCTCCTCAATATCATTTTCCATATCCTCAATGACAGGCTGTACCGTACGAACAACAAACGGAATCCCGATAAAGGTTAACGCAACTATAATTCCTAGTGGAGAATATGCTACCTTAATACCAAGTGGCTCGAGCCAAGATCCAATCCAACCATTTTTAGCATAAAGTGCCGTCAATGCAATCCCCGCAACCGCTGTTGGTAATGCAAAGGGAATATCCACGATTGCATCCAATATTTTTTTGCCAGGAAATGAGTAGCGAACAAGCACCCATGCCACGATTAAACCGAACACTGTGTTAATTAGCGCTGCACTAAATGCAGTCACTAAGCTGACCCGATAGGAGGCAACGACACGAGGATTCGTGACGGTGCTCCAAAACTCGGCCGCAGTTAGCTCAAACGATTTAATAAAGATAATGGCTAGCGGAATAAATACGAGAATACTTAGATAAAAAAGGGATAAGCCTAGAGTTATACGAAACCCGGGAATAATTGAACGTTTTGTCATTGCAATCTGTACTCCTTCATCGCAGCAGGGAACCTATTAGCTTCCTGGTGTATAGATTTGGTCGAACACACCGCCATCAGAGAAATGCTTTTCTTGTGCTGTTTTCCAGCCACCGAAATCTTTATCGATTTGAAGCAGCTCTAGCTCAGGGAATTGCTCCTTGAATTGCTCAGCGATTTCTGGTGTTGTTGGACGATAGTAGTTTTTACCTGCAATCGTTTGACCTTCATCACTGTATAGATATTGTAAATAAGCTTCTGCGACTTCTCTTGTTCCACGTTTATCAACGACTTTATCAACAATCGCTACTGGAGGCTCTGCAAGAATACTTAGCGATGGATAAACGATATCGAATTTGTCAGGACCTAGTTCGTTAATCGAAAGATAAGCTTCGTTCTCCCATGCTAGCAACACATCACCGATTTCACGCTCAACGAATGTAGTTGTTGAACCACGTGCACCCGTATCAAGCACTGGTACGTTTTTGAATAGATCGGCAACAAATTGCTGTGCAGCTGCTTCGTCATTGTTGTTATGTTTAAGTGCATAGCCCCAAGCTGCTAGGTAGTTCCAACGCGCTCCACCTGAAGTTTTAGGGTTTGGAGTAATAACTTCAACGCCTTCCTTCACTAGATCATCCCAATCCAAAATGTTTTTCGGATTGCCTTTACGTACTAGGAATACGATTGTAGAAGTGTAAGGCGAGCTGTTAAGCTCAAATTGTGACTGCCAATCTTCTGAAACAAGGCCTGGCTCAACTACTGCATCGATGTCATAGCCAAGTGCCAAGGTTACAACGTCCGCTTCCAAGCCATCCACAACCGCACGAGCTTGCTTACCAGAACCACCATGAGATTGCTCGATCGTAACAACTTGATTTTCCTTCTCTAACCAATACTTCGCAAATGCTTCATTGAACTCAACATAAAGCTCACGTGTTGGGTCATAAGATACGTTTAATAGCTTAACGGGATCTTTTTTCTCTGTTGTATTACTGTCTGAACCGCTATTTGAACTATTGCTCTCCGTTTTAGGAGCGTTACTGCCGCCAGAAGTTTTAGAGTTACCTGAATCATTGCCACCTCCGCAAGCAGCTAGCACACCTACCATAAGAGCTAATACTGTCGTTAGTAATAGTTGACGATAAGACCATTTTTTCATTGTTAAAATCCCCCTTAAAATAATCGGGATAGGCTAACGTTCACTCCAGTTGTCTGGTCATCAACAATTATTCCTATCAATTTAGTTGGTTATGTGGTGATATTAACAACGACTGCTATCTTCTGTCAATACTTTTTTTTATACTCTTTATTAATTTTGCTTATAAATAGAAATAAAAAAAGCCTCCAAACCCGCATAAGAATGGGGTTTGGAGGCTTTTTTTATTTTACAAAATTCTTCCTAAAGCTATACACTTTTTTTTCTGCTTAACATAAGCACAACTCCAGCTAAGACAAGCAATACTGCCAATATTGGTTGACCGAACAGCTTCTCACCCATTAGGCTGCCAAGTGAGAAAACAACGAAGAATAGAATCGCCAACACCATTAGTACAAAAATAGGAATGAGCAACCATTTGTTACGATTACCAAACCAATAAAGCTCGAACAAGCCTGCCGCGACTGCTACTAAAAATCCTGGCCACATATTGCCCCAATTTCCAAACAGCATACTAATTTGACATACAATCCCCGATACCACTAAGATTCCACCTGGTACAAGAAGACCAATACCTTTGCGTTGCAGCATCGAGAAATAGAGCCAATGAAAAAATAAACCTAACGGAATAACAAACAAAATCGGCCAAAAATAGGCGAAGATGTAACCTGTACTCATACTTCCTGTAGGATTAAGTAAAAAGTATAGTCCTAGGAGCAGTAACACTGGACCTATAATAGCTTTTTTTACCATAGTAAATCCCTCTCTATTCATTAATTTTACCAATCAAGGTTAACCTGTTATGTACTGACAAAATACAGTTTATCATAGCTCTATATGTCAGACATCGTGCTTGAGGGATAGGTTTAACCTAGACTAAGGTCTAGAAATTTTAACCAGATTAAGGTTACAGCTCGCCTCGCTTATTTTTACCGGCAATGACTAGCTCATCAACGTAAGGTGCAACTCTATTCATCAATCGCTTGCCTTTATGGTGCTCCTCGCCCTCTTTATTCGTAAAGCTAAAATGGCTCTCCAGATGGGAGAGTGAATAGTTAGAGGTATAGAAGGTCGGCTTGCGCTCCATACGATAGTTTAAGATCGCACCAAGCACGTGATCTCGAACCCAAGGATTTAGATTTTCTGCTCCGATGTCATCAAACACTAGCAAATCCGTTTCCTTCATCAGATCCACCGTTTCCTTAAGCTTGGCAGGCTCGTGCATTAGCACCTTCAAATCCTCAACAAAATCAGGCATATAAACAATCACACCAGAATAACCAGACTTAGCAAGCTCCTGCAGAAGGAAGCACATTAGGTAGGTTTTACCTACGCCAAAATCCCCTGCCAAATATAAGCCTCTATGAGACAGACCCTCTGTTTTCGTACGATCAATATATTTTAATAGCTCACCGACTGTTTTCGCCCGCTCCAAATCACGACCGATAATTTCATCAGCGGAATAATTGCGTTTAAGTACTTTATCATCCACGTAGAAGCTACGTATACGACTACGAATCTGGTTTTCATGCTGTCTCGCGCGCAGCTTTTTGCAAGACACCTTTTTATCAATAATCCCTGTCTCACCATTCAGATCTGATACCTGTAGCATCGTATAATGCCCTGTAAAGTCATTCGGACATTGATCAAGTCCAGGACAGTTACTACAGTTGCGATGCTCAATAACGTATTGATGTAAGCGATTCATATTGACCTTGATCGCAGCATCCGATAGGGCTGGATACTTTTCTCGTAAGCTAATAATTAACGGCTCCTGCATCAGCTCAGCACGCTTCTGCTCCGCCATTTTTAGCATTTGCTCGCCACTTGGCCAGGCTTTTAACATATCGCCTAACGATTCCATCCCTTATCACCTCAAATTTATCTTGTATTAAGACTGCTGATCAAATTTACGAGCTAATTCGCGCAGCTCCTCCAGCTCCTCCTCCGTAATTTGCGGAGCAGCAACCTGTTCATTGTTCACAATCGGAATGACTGGCTTTTGGCGATAGCTATTGCGTCCACTGGCATTACGATTGTTATTATTATATCGAGAGCCATAATTAGGAGACTTTCCACTATTAGCAGCACTAGTAGATGCTGCAACCGTTCCAGCCCCTTCCTTACGCATTTCAATATCTCGTTCAAGCTGAGCTTGGGCACGCACATATTGTACGGCCTTCTCGAAGCTGTCTACGCCTTTCATCAGCATATTGGAGGCAATCGAATCCAAATACGCCTTTGTCACTCGACCACTTTCATTCATGCCGATCCCATAATGAATAAGTACGTTAATAACAGGCGGAGCTAGCTTGTACTGCAAATCGATCCGTTCGAACACATTTAGAATCCAGTCTGGTACTTGTCCAGGAAAATAACGTTTAAGAAACTGAATATGAGGCTCATTACGCATAAGTGCATTGTACTGATGAATATCGCAGAAGCTAGCCAGTAGCTTAGGTACAGGCAAATAATACTGTTCCTCCACATCCACCTCTGCGGTTAGCTGTTCATCCGCAGGCAGCTCTTCTTCCTCGTTAGCTCCTTTTCGATACATATCAACGCGAGATAGCATCGCCGTGCGCTGCTCCTCGTGCTTTTTATCTTGACGGAACAGCTGAACAGCAAGCTGCTGCATATGATCCAGATCAATTTCACCACTGATATCAAATACGCCATCCTCATCAAGCAAGCGTGACACCTGAGATAACGAAAGCTCGTATTTGTACGCAACATAGTTAACCTGCGCAAGCTGCTCTGTGCGCGTACGCAGCTGCTCAACATAATAGCGGTTGTTCGATTGACGTGGGAAGCGAAGCATAATTTCCCCGTACGTAAAACCAGCAGATGCATTACTAATGACAGTAGACTTGCTGCGTGCTGGCGCAACCTCACGTAACGCTTGCTCTAGCTCTTCATCGACGACCGTAGCATTGAGCTTGAAAATTTCGTAAAACGGTACTGAAATATTTTCCTTCTCATAGCTTGTCTCGGCTATCTCTTCAGGCTGGCTTGCATGCAGCTGCTCACGAATATGAATAACCGCGTATTTACCAAGCTTATCGCGCAAAAGCATCGTAAAATGTATATTTTGGAAAAATTCATTCGGTGGCAACGGACTTGCCAGCTCATATTCATAAATATAATCGCTCTGCTCCTCCTGCATAAAACGTGAGCTTTGCAGTAAACCGATCGCTTCAAGAAGCGAAAATTGCTCCAGCAAATAGCTGCGGCTCTGATCATTTAATGCTAAGCCAAGTCCGAGCAATAGGCGACGATGCGGCTCAATTGGTGAATAACCACTCTTCCCTTCGGGAACCATCATACACAGCTGCTCATACAGCGACACAGCAAAAGCACCAACTAGTGGTTTATATATTAATGCAAGCATACGATAATCTATTGTGCTCAAAGAAAAGTCCCGATAACAATAAAAACGATGATGCTCAGTAAACTCAAATAAATGCTGGATTCGCATATATTCTTCTACTCCATCCTTTTGACAATCTTCCTCCTATTTTAACATAAATCATGATGCATCGTCGTAATGAAAAGTTGGTAATCAAAAAGAATATATGAAAAAGAGCTACCCTGGTGGATAGCTCGCTCGTTTAAGTAGCGGTGGCTTGAATAAAGTAATAAAACCCTGTCGTTTTGATCCCTTTATCAGTGGAGTGCTTTTCAAATTGTGAATTGATATCTTTGTAGCACTCATCTCGAACATATTTTCTAAATTCATCTGATTGCCCAAAGCAAACCATTTCAAATATGTCCTCAGCCGTTGGAATCCAGACAATTTCTTTAATGACTGTCATTTCAATGTCTGTTAACCCACTTGCTTCTAGTCGTTGCTGAATTTTATTAAGTACCGGAGTATCTGAGCCTGGTGGAGAAAAAAGAACAGGGAAATAGCTGCTTAGTTCCGCACACTCCTCATTAGCGTCACCTGGATGCAGTAAAATTAACTTACCACCAGAACGAACGATTCTGTTGCCCTCATCGTACCAGCTTGTCGGCCCCTTCTTCGTATACGCCATATCGAAATAATCATCAGGGAATGGTAGTCCATCATGTGTGCGTCCCAATACATATCGTACATTAGCTTTGCGATTACGATTTGCGGTTGCAATAAAACCCTCTGTCATATCATAACCGACAATTTCTTCCGCTTTGTCCGACCATTGAACCGTGTATTCACCATGTCCGCAGCCAACATCCAATACTTTCCCATGTACTAAAGAAGTGAGCTTGTCGGTCAAGATGCTTTCAGCGCTTTTTCCTTCGTATACATAATTCCAGCTAAATTCGTATTTTCCCGTCTTGGCTGCTAACTGATTACACCATTGTAGGCTTTGAGCTCCAACATAATGCGGATGCTTCGTAACATCAGAAAACATGAAACCAACACCTCCAATTTGGAATGGAAGACCAGAAAAATGATTATAAAGATTATTTTTCCAAATGTAAAGCTGTAATATATTCTGCGTCCTGAGCGACGCCACCGATAAGAGCTGACCCTCTCGTGTACTGCCACGGCAAACCAACGAAATATAGTCCTTTTATCTTCGTAACTCCTCTGTCGTGAATCGGCTTACCTTTGTCATCTACTACGTTCGGAATTTGAATCCAAGAATAATCCGAATGAAATCCAGTTGCCCACACGATATTATTCACTTGTATAGACTTGCCATCTTCAAAGTGTATTAATTTATCCCTAACAGACACCGTTCGTGGCAGCATCTTAACTTTACCTTGCTTTATCAGCGCCTTAAGCTGGAATCCAAAAATAGGATCTGGACGATTTCGAACCAGCTTCCCTAATCTAGAATCTGTATTAGCGCTAAGAATCCCTAGCTTGCCAAACCACCAGAAGATACTTTTACCTATAAGCTGTAGAGGCATAAATGAAATAGGATGACCAACGGATAAATACACTTCTCTGTCTTGGGCTAGCTCAACGGCAATTTGCGCTCCCGAATTTCCCGCTCCGACAACTAACACCGAGCCATTATGTAATTGTTTTGGATTCATATACTGATCTGTATGCACCTGAAAAACCTCTTGGCTTACGGCAAGTGACATGGCGGGAATAAACGGCGTCTGAAATGGACCCGTAGCGATAATTACTTCACGTGCCACATAGTCTTCGTGGTTAGTTTGAATATAAAACTTATCTTCAGACTTATATAGTGAATAGACCTCAGTATTAAAATGAATAGGCAGCTCAAATTGCTTAGCGTACTTTTTTAGATATTCAGCAATTTCATCCTTTGTTGCGTAGCCTTCTTCGTTACCGTCTAGCTTCAAACCAGGTAATGAGCTATAGTATCGTGGAGTGAATAACACTAAGCTATTGTATCGATTTCTCCAAGCCTCCCCTGCTTCACTACCCTTGTCCAAAATAACAAATGAGCGATTCTGTTGCTTTAAATAATAGCCTACGACAAGACCAGCTTGTCCTCCGCCAATGACTACAACATCATATGTTTTCATATATATCCTTTCGAGACGCGCTAAATATAAATGTTCTTGAATATACAATAATGCTATAGATTCACATTTACAACAAAAAAAGCAAGGGAGATGAAGTTCAACTCAATTCATCTTCCTTGCTTTTTATCGCAAACAGCTAATCATTGCTTATTAACTGCCAATTTTCTAGCGTGCTCCTTTTTCCCATGCAGCCAATAATAAAGCAAAATCGAAATCGCAATGACGGCTACCATCCAGAAAAAGATGGAACGATATCCTAATGAAGGTACTAATTTTCCCAGTACAAATGGACCGAAGCCTAAACCGATATCGTATAAAATAAAGAATGTCGATGTTGCTAAGCCCATTCTTTCGCGTGGTGTAACCTTTACCGCTACAGCTTGTGCCACCGAAGTAAAATTACCATAGCCAATCCCCATACAGATCGCAGCTAGTACAAACATCCAAGCATTACTTGCTGAGCTAAATGCATACATCCCAATCGCAAAAATAACGAGACATGGATAAATAATAATGTTAGCCCCTCTTGCATCAAGCAGCTTCCCTGTAATTGGACGCGTTAAAATAACAACCGCTGCGTAAATTAGGAAGAAATAACTGCCGATTTTCTCTAATTCAATTTCGACCGTATAGAAGGAGATAAATGAAAGCACTCCTGAATAAGCTAAACCAACAAATAGGGCAACAAATGAAATTGGTAAAGCGTTGATTTCAATAAATTTAGATAAAAGACCTTTTTGCTCATTGTTTTGTACGTTGCTGTTTTTTTGTTGTGGCATAGATAGCGAATTTGGAAACTTAATAAAAAAGAAAATAACAACGACGATAATCGCTAATATTGTATTAAAAATAAAAATGGCTTGGAAGCCCTGAAATTGCTCCAAAAGAAAAAGTCCGAGATACGGACCAATCGCAGTTGCCAATATGGCACTTAAACTAAAATAACCAATTCCTTCGCCACGACGATTGGCAGGCAGCATTTGCGCAATAATCGTTCCTGTTGCCGTACCTACTAAGCCAATTGCAATCCCTTGAAGCAGGCGATAGGCGAGTAATAGAAGAATGTTAAAGCTTACAAAATAAAGAATTGTAGTAATTAAAAATCCAGCTAAGCCGAACATTAATGTTTTCTTACTTCCTATTTTTCCGATAAATTGACCCGCACCAAGCCGACCTATTAACGAGCCAATAATAAAAATACTTGAAGCTAAACCAGCAGTACTTGTTGATACTTGAAATTCACTGACCGCGAATTTAGCAATCGTGACCATTAATAAAAAATATACGAGCGTTGCCAGAAAATTAATCAGTGATAGTGTAATAAATTCTTTTGTCCATAATTTCCCGTTAGTCTGTTCCATAAAGCTCCTCAGTATGTGTGAATTTGATGTTGAATACCTTGTAATACCCTTTTCACTTGTTCCAGTTCCTCTTGTGATATCCCTTGTAGCAGATGATCAATAAACGGATTAAGCTCTTGTCGTATTTGCTCTAAAATATCTTTCCCCGTATTCGTTAGCACCACAATTTTCTCGCGTTTATCTGAACCTGACGAAATCTCAACGATCTTCATTGCGCCCAGTTTTTTTATTATTTTAGTTAAAGCAGGCTTTTCAATTTGCAGCTCATCTGTAATCTCACCAAATGTTTTCCCAGCTGCCTTATCAAGAATCCGCATCACCCGCCAAAAAGAACTAGACAGCTGATGCTTCTCTAAAATTCGATTGGTATGATTCGTAAAAGAACGATTCGTACGAGTAAACTCAACAAAAAAATCTGCCCCAGCATTCACCTTCACTCCGCCCCCCTCCACTGTTCATAGATAATATGTTCATCACAACAAGTTAACTTAGTTAACTATTGCTGTTAGCAAAAAAAGTTAACCTAGTTAACTATACATCAAAAAAAAGAATACTTCAATATGAGAAAAAATCAAAGCCCCAGCAAGCTACCTTGGATAAGGTAAGCTTGCCGGGCTCTAAATGCTCAAATCGTTTTTCAGCGCAACGTACGTTTCTAGTACGTGAGCTCACGTGTTTTCGCAGAAAACACACTTCGTAAGCATACCCGATGAGTGCCATATTCGACGTCGAATACGCTACAACGCAACACATCGTCATCAAAGCCAACTGGGCTTTCAGGACCGAGAAGATGGCACGAAGCTAGGGAACGAGGAACGCAGCGTACGTCATTGGTACGTGAGTACCGCAGGCTCCCGATGAACGCAAGATTCGACGTCGAATCTGCGACCACGCATAGCATCGTCATCAAAGCCCACTGGGCTTTCAGGACCGAGAAGATGGCACGAAGCTAGGGAACGAGTAGCGCAGCGTACGTTTTTGGTACGTGAGCAACGGAGGCTCCCGATGATTGCCATATTCGACGCCGAATACGCTACAGCGCAACACATCGTCATCAAAGCCCAGTTCCAAAAAGAGTTAAAAAAGCTCAACTTTCAGGACCAAGAAGCTTGCGTGAAGCTAGGGAATGAGGAACGCAGCGTACGCTTTTAGTACGTGAGTACCGCAGGCTCCCGATGAACGCAAGATTCGACGTCGAATCTGCGACCACGCATAGCATCGTCATCAAAGTAGAGCTTTTTAAACTACATATTAAAACATTTTGTAGCCGCCTCTGCGTAGGGCTCTGATCGCATACCCACTAATAATCGCACCAGCGATCGCACCGATAACTGGGATAAAATCAATAAATGTATAATTACTTATTACATCAACAAGCTTTTCATCATCGCCGCCCCATGGTGCCCAGAACGCCAGTACGATAATGAGAACAATAAAGAAATAAGTTGGGAACCATGTTGTTTTAATCAACATATTCACAATGAATCCGATACCAAATGTAATGACCATAAACAGCATAGTCGCGATAACAATTTGAAACAAGGTTGCTGCCTCCCCCATCTTTGCACATTTGCTTTAAATAGTTTAATGAATCACAGGGACAAAGTCAATGAACAGCTAGCAATGTTACCATGTATTCATTGGGCAAGAAGTAACTGCAACATAATGTCACAATCCCGCCATTTGCTCCGCAGTACGCGGTTGGGCTACAATATAGTCATGTTAGTTAAGAATTGAAAGGAGTTTTATATACAATGAGTGAAGCAGCACAAACGTTAGAAGGCTGGTATGCCTCACATGATTTCCGTATGATCGACTGGACAGCTTGGAGACTAGCTGATCAAAGCGAACGCGACAAAGCAGTCGATGAGCTTCAGCAATTTTTGAAGGAATGGAGCGCTGTTAGCGAGGCGCGTAATGGCAGCACAGTGGTCTACTCCATCGTTGGGCAAAAAGCAGATCTAGTATTTATGCATTTGCGTGAAACATTAGAAGAGCTGAACGAACTTGAGGTTGCGTTCAATAAGACAAGCTTTGCTTCCTTTACATACAGCGTATACAGCTATATTAGCGTTGTTGAGCTTAGTAACTATTTGGCTGGAGGAAGCGGCGGAGACCCAATGCAAAATCCTGAGGTCGTTGCTCGACTAAAACCAGCGCTACCTAACGCTAAACATATTTGCTTCTATCCAATGAACAAACGCCGCAGCGGTAATGATAACTGGTATATGCTTAGCATGGATGAGCGCAAAACGCTAATGCGTAGCCATGGCATGATCGGTCGTACATACGCTGGCAAAGTGAAGCAAATAATTACTGGCTCAGTTGGCTTCGATAACTGGGAATGGGGCGTAACATTATTTGCGGACGATCCATTACAGTTCAAAAAGCTTGTCTATGAAATGCGCTTCGATGAAGTGAGTGCTCGCTACGGTGAGTTTGGCGACTTCTATGTCGGTAATCAGCTGGATGAAGAAAAATGGTCCAAGCTATTATCGATCTAAACCAGATAGTTAACGCAAAAATGGGCTGCTCCGATCTATGCTGATCAGAGTAGCCCTTGTTTTTTCATGTTAAGTTAGTCTTCCTCATCCTCAGCAGCTAGTGCAGCTAACTGAGCTTCCATTTCCGCTCTGCGCTTTTCTTCCAAATACTGTGCAGTCGCTGCATCGCGAGCACGGCTTTTTTCTTTCAGGCGCTCGATTGCTGGCATGATCAGCAAATCAACTTCTTTTTGGACAACGGCTGATAGGTCATGACGCATTTGCGATTCTAGAAAGCTTCCCACTTCCATCAACGCGTTATAGCGGTCAAGCTCATCACGAGTTAGCAATCCTCTAACTTGTACACTACAATGTCTCATTATAGAAATTTACCCTTTTTCAACACAAGTGGAATTCCACCGATAATAAATAAATAACGAATATCGATTAGCTTTTTCAGCCAAGCCGCTTTACGTCCTCTATATTTTTTACCAAGCGCAATACCTATTGCTTCACCTTTACCAAGCGAGGCAACCGTTCCTTTGTTGCTAAATTGGAACTCCTTCAAGCTTTGATTGCGAATAGAAGCGACTAGATTATGCGCACATGCTACACCTTGCTGCATAGCCATTTGTGCAGTCGGTGGATAAGGTCGTCCTTCTTCGTTAAATACTAGAGAGTTATCACCTAGTACATAAATATGCTCTGTACCTGGGCAACGTAAATATTCGTCTACCTTCACTCGACCACGCATCGTTTCGAAGCCCGCTTCTTCAATAAGACGGTTACCACGAATACCACCCGTCCAAATAACGGTTGCTGATTTGATTTCTTCACCTTCACCAACAACAACGCCTTCAGGAGTACACTCCTTAATAGCTGTGCCAAGGCGGAACGTAACACCTTTTTTCGTAAGAACATTCATTGCATGCTCCACAAGCTCAGGATCAAAGCCTGGCAATGCAGTCGGAGCAGCTTCAATATTATAAATTTTCACTAATGTCGGGTCAACATCATAGAATTTGCAAAGCTCAGGAATTCGGTCAGATAGCTCTCCAACGAATTCGATGCCTGTAAAGCCAGCTCCGCCAACAATAAACGTCAAATAGTCAAGACGATGTGGCTCACGTTTATAACGCGCAAATTGATATTCAATATGCTCACGAATAAGACGTACTGAGTTGATGCTGCGAATATTCATGGAATGATCTGCTAATCCCGGAATACCAAATGTTTCTGGTTCGCCGCCTAAGCTGATAACCAAATAATCATAGGATAGAGTACCATCTTCAAGAATAATTTTTTTATCCTGTGGACGAATTTGCACGACAGTCGATTTAACGAAGTCTATTTTAAATTCATCAATCAGCTTAGAAATATTCACTCGTGCATTATCAGGTTTATCTGTACCAGCTGCAGGCATATGCAAATGCGTTGTGAAATAATGATAGTCATGCTTATTAACTAACGTGACATCTGCTTCGTTATAATTTAATTCCTTTTGCAATCTTAGCGCAGTTAATATGCCACCATAGCCTGCTCCGAGAATAACGATTTTTGGTATGTTGCTCATTGTAGAATCCCATCCATTCATTTGTCTTTTCTGTATAATTGGACCCCATCTTACGGTATTAAGTTTCTCTCTATCTCTTTTTCGCTAGATCATCTCTAGGTACGCGCTTCGAAAAGCATTGTTTGTAAAAAAATAACACAATCATTAACATTGTGTTATTGATGTTCATTTGATATCCGATTGAGGCTTTTTACACCTTTTCATATATACATCAGTCATGATACAGATTTTCAAGCACATTTTCAAGGTTATTTTTCACGAAAATGTTCGGCATACTGCACAATTTCTCCATCTTTTTTTTGTGAACGATACATTCCTTTCTTTCTTAATATTGTCTATAATAAAAATGCTACATATTATTTTGAAAGTTGGAGGGAAATCATGACTAATTCAATAAGCTCAGCAGAAGCTACAGATATACTAATTATTGGCGGTGGTCCGGCAGGGATGTTTGCAGCATTTTATGGTGGTATGCGCCATGCTTCTGTTAAAATCGTAGAAAGCATGCCACAGCTTGGTGGCCAACTTGCCGCACTATATCCTGAAAAATATATTTACGATATTGCAGGTTTTCCAAAAGTAACCGCTCAAGAAGTGGTTGATCGCCTAAAACAGCAAATGTCTCTGTTCGAACAAGAAATTTGCCTAGAAGAAAAAGTTGTGAACGTGAAGAAAATTGAAGAGCGCTTGTTTGAAGTAACAACAGACAAAGCTGTTCACTATGCAAAATCAGTAATTATTACCGCTGGTGTTGGTGCATTCTCACCACGTCGTCTTGAGCTTCCGGAAGCTGAAAAATTCGAAAAGGTAAACCTACACTATTTTGTTGGCGACCTACAGAAATTCAAGGATAGAAGCGTACTCATTAGCGGTGGTGGAGATTCCGCAGTAGACTGGGCGCTAATGCTTGAGCCAATCGCGAAAAGCGTAACGCTTGTTCATCGTCGTGATAAATTTAGAGCACATGAGCACAGTGTTGCTCAGCTAATGAGCTCATCTGTTAAAATCATTACACCTACTGAAATTACTGCGCTACACGGTGAGGAAGCAATTACAAGTGTTACGTTATCTGATGTGAAGAGCAAAGAAGAGCAAGTGATCGAAGTCGATGATGTAATCGTAAACTTCGGCTTTGTCTCCTCTCTTGGTCCAATCTCCGAATGGGGAATTGAAATTCAAGGCGGCTCTATTGTCGTTGATACACGTATGGAAACTAATATTCCTGGTATTTTCGCTGCAGGCGACATCACAACCTATCCTGGTAAGCTAAAACTAATCGCTGTTGGCTTTGGTGAAGCTCCTACTGCGATTAACAATGCGAAGGTTTATGTTGATCCAACAGCTAAGCTTTCTCCAGGTCATAGCAGTAATATGAAATTGTAGTTTTTAAGAGGGGCCGAGTTGCCCCTCTAACCTTATTTTAAACAAAAAAATGAGGCTGCTCATCCCCAAGCAACCTCTTCATTTCTCTCTATATCTCGACATTCTAACCTTACCAATATTGTCTGGTCAGTAATATGTTACTACTAAGCTATGTCCATTATGCCGTATTTTGGCGTTCCGTTATCTCTGTGATTGGCAAATGTGTTACTAACCCTCGTCGTTGTAGTTCAAGAATAACAAGCTGAATAAAATCACTGTCGACTTCTTTAGTAACTGCTTCTATATATAGTTCCTTCATCTGCTCATCATTCAATCTATGCACTACAACCACCTCCTAAATATTGGATTACTACAATACTAGCATCTATTTGCTATTACGACAAGAGTTGCCATTATTAACAGCATTCTGTGGATATTCTGTGTGTTTTTTGTGCATATTTGTCAAATTTCTACCTTTTCTCTACGGTATAATGTGGATATAGTTATCCACAAGCTAACTAGCATTCTAGTAATAAAAAAAATTAATAGAAGATTTCTTTCTATTAAAATAGACTATCAATATTAGTGCGGGTTCGTATTTACTTCAAATAGCCACATCTTTCCGTTTTTATCAATGCCATAATCAAAACCAAGGTGAGTAAGCCCTGGATACGCCGAAATAAGCACTGCTGTAGAGATCTCGGTTAGCCGTCTCATTTGTGATTTTGTACGTGCTACCGCTCCGCTCCCTAAAGTACTAGCAATTGCAGTTGAACCTTGAAGCAGCTGACCGCCTTGAGATAAATTCGTAACGGCTAAGCCTCGTCTTGCTTTTCGTCCAACAATTGCACGATAATGCCAGCGCCCGTTCTCGTATACATATTTCACGCGATAGTCCACAGGGCAGCCATCAATCGTTAATAGATCAATCCCCTTTTGAATCATATGCTTACGTTTTTTCATATAACGCTTCAAGCTGCTGAACATTGCCTGGAAGCTTGCAAATTGATAAACTCTGTCACGAAAATGAAAAGCATATCCATTGCCTTGTTTTCTAACCTGGATCACTCCCGAGCCTCCAGTACCAACAATCGGCTTCACATACACCATCCCATGCTGCTGAAGCATTCCTTGTAAATTCTCATAGCTAAAGCTTCGAGTCGGTGGAATATGTGGAGCAATCTCAGAATGAGATTGTAAAATTGATTGCTTTAAAGTCTTACTTGCAATTTGACGACCAGAGTGTGCAGACATAACCCTCGTCTCCTTTCGAATATATCGAGGTATTACTTACACTACTAATCTATGCTAGTATGGCTATTATTCTTGTGCAGGTGACTACTAGAATAGAATTCTAGATACAAGAACGGGAGATTTGAAGAGTACAGCAGTAAAATTTGGGATCACATCCATATGATACCAAACATTTGTTCGCATTTCAAGTTTTACATAATCTTCACCACAATAAAAAAGCCAGAGTAGCATTGTTTCACAGACACTACTGTGAAATAATACTACTCTGGCTATTAAACTAATCCTGCTGCTGCTGCAGTGCGGCCTTTAGCTTATCTGCCAAGCTATTGCTAAGGCCACCGCCGTCATTACTATATTGCTTTAACAGCTTTGCTGTCTCCTTGCGATTAACAGCTGCCTTGCCTTTGTCCTCAAGCTTCTCGATCACATTACAAGGCCTACACTGTGCATATTTACCAGCTTTACCCTCGTGCAGCTCCATTTTCTTATGGCATTGCGGACAACGCTTATTAATTTTCATTGGCTCAGCCAGTCGCTTGTAATCACATTCGCGATTCGAGCATACATAACGCTTGCCTTGCTTTCCTTTTACCTCAAGTAATGGCTCGCTGCACTGCGGACAACGTGAATTAGTCAAATTATGCGGCTTATACTGCTTATTTTCCCGCTTCACCTGTGCTACCCATTGCTCCGCCTGATGGCGTATATGGCTCATAAATTGCTTCGCATCACCGCGACCTCTCGCAATATCCTCAAGCTGTTGCTCCCACTTAGCCGTTAACTGAGGGCTTCTAAGCTCATCGACAACAAGCTCAATTAATTGCTTTCCTTTACCAGTCGGATATAGACTATGACCTCGACGCTCAATCGTTTCTGTGGAAAGCAGCTTCTCGATAATATCTGCACGTGTTGCAGGCGTACCTAGACCGTACTTCTCCATTACGGATAGCAGCGATGCCTCGGTATAACGTGAAGGTGGTGTAGTCATGCCAGACTTCAATTGACAGCATCGCAATGGCAGCTCTTGATCTCTGGATAATGATGGAAGCAGACTAATTTCTTCCTCCGACTCATCCTGCTCTCTAGAAACGGTATAGATTTCTCGCCAGCCCTTTTCCTTTTCCACTCTGCCCTTCGCATAGAAGCGTTCGTTGTTAATGACCAGCTCGACACTTGTCTCATCATAACGATAAGCGCCGCTAAACAAAGCAAGAAAACGTCGCACGATTAGATCATATAGTTTTCGCTCATCCGAGCTTAATGCAGATAGATTAACGTGCTCATCCGTCGGAATAATTGCATGGTGATCACTAACCTTACTGTCGTCAACGATGCGCTTCGTAATAACAAGCGGCTTACGCAATATATTTTTAGCCTGCTCACGATATGGTCCGACCGCAACTCTCTCCAAGCGCCCTTTCAGCGTCGCACTCATATCGCTCGTTAAGTAACGGGAATCCGTACGTGGATACGTTACTAATTTATGCTGCTCATAAAGCTTCTGTAGTACATTCGATGTCATTTTCGCAGAGAAGCCTAGCTTCTTGTTGGCATCTCGCTGCAGCTCTGTTAGATCGTATGCTAGCGGATGAGGCTCTTGCTTCTCCGTTGTTTTTAACGAAGCAACCTTCGCGCTCTTGGCGTCCTTCACCTTGCCAAGCTGGCGCTCTGCTTGCTCCTTATCCCATATCCGTCCATCATGTGTGCCTTGCTGTCTCCAGCTCGCTGTAAAGCCAGCCAGTTGAGCTTGAAGCTGCCAAAAGGGCTTGCCTTGGAACTCGTTAATTTCTCGCTCACGTTCCATCATTAGCGCAAGTGTCGGTGTTTGCACTCGACCTGCAGCAAGCTGTGCATTGTATTTCGTCGTTAAGGCACGCGTCATATTTAAGCCGATGATCCAATCCGCTTCGGCGCGACAAACAGCAGAGCGGTACAAATTATTATATTGCGACCCGGGCTTAAGCTTACTAAAGCCCTCTCGAATTGCTTGATCCGTTTGCGAGGAGATCCATAAACGGAAAAACGGCTTTTTCCAATGAATGAGCTCCATAATCCAGCGAGCGACAAGCTCACCCTCTCTCCCGGCGTCCGTCGCAATCACTAGATCCTTCAGATCATTACGCTTAGCAAGTGCTGCAATCGCTTTAAATTGATGAGAGGTTTCCTTCATGACACGAATATTCATACGCTGCGGCAGTAGAGGTAAATCCTCAAGCGCCCACGTTTTATATTTTTTATCATACGCTTCAGGCTCAGCTAGCTCTACAAGATGGCCTAATGCCCAAGTCACAACATAGTTTGGACCTTCATAATAGCTTTTGTTTTTATTTTTGCAGCCAAGCACGCGGGCGATTTCTTTGGCTACACTCGGTTTTTCTGCTAGTACTAATGATTTCATTGCATTAACTCCAATCTATCGCATATGCTCCAACATATCATAACTGACGTAAAAAAGACAGGCTAACATAATGAATTTCGGGCGATTGCCCGAGTCATTCCTATGCCAATGCGTATATATTACTGTAGGACTTCAACTTAATAAAGAAGGTAGTGAATGCAGTGCAGCATGGTTCAGCACGACGAACATCACGACGGCTGCTGGCCATATCAGACATTCATGGGCAACGACAAGCATTTCTTTCTTTACTTGAGGCAGCACAGTACGACGCGAGCAAGGATCAGCTTGTTATATTGGGGGACTTTATAGAAGCTGGGGAACCGATTACTTGGCGTCTCGTCGATACGGTGCATAGTCTAGTAGATAAAGGAGCGATTGCCTTGCCTGGCAATCACGAGCTTAAATTAGCGACATTGCGTCGAGGAAGTGCAGCACAACGACTGCGTTATTTACGCTTTATTCGCAAACTTCCATCATACTATAAAGAAAACGGATATTTGTTTGTTCATGCAGGAGTGAGACCTGGCCTCCAGCTTAGCTTACATCCTTTACGAGAACTGACAGAAATTCGCGAGTCATTTACACGCCATCCACTTTCCACGTTGCGTGCTAAGCTCGACACAGACACAGCGGGTACAGCAGGACATCGAATTGTTTTTGGTCACACTCCAACCTTTAAGCTTGGCAGCAATCCAGGCTCTCTCTACGTTGATGAGTGCAGAATAGGTATAGATACTGGAGCGAAGCATGGATATCGTCTATCCCTTGTTGATTTTACCAACAGTTTATGTTATTCCTGCTCTACGAATAGTGAATATCGTGCAGGCGATGTGTATGCTTATCACGTGCCTGGATTACGCAATCGCTAACAAGACGAATTGTCGTCTGATTGGCCACTTTCATTACATCTCCTCCTCATTGATAATGATTAACTTAAAAAGGGAGTAAGCTTAGAACGAGTGGCACGTTCTAGCTTACTCCCTAATTGTTTTTATTGATCTAATGAATCTTAAATTCTTCCCGTTAAGCCACTGATGTGCCTTTACGAATGCTATGCAAATAACTGCTGCTGGCAATAAAGAAATAGATCGCCTGCATAACTACATAGATCGCAAATACGATTAACGAATAAAGCCAGCCCGGGGTCATTAGTAAATTATCTAACGCAATCATGGCGAAGAAGGCATGGATAATCCCTACCGCACAAGGAAGGAAGAACACAATTCCGATTTGCGTAACGATGACCCTTTTCATTTCCTTAAATGTGATGCCGATTCGACTTAGGCCTTGGAACATCGCAATGTCCTCATCACGCTCGGTAAATAGCTTAAAGTAAATCAGTGAGCCGGCAGCAATAAAGAACAGGAAGCAAATAAATATCCCGATGAAGATGGTTAGAGATGTATATTGAACGAATTCAAAATATCGAATATCTCGTGAGAACTCAACTGTGTCGCGAATGTCGCTTGAATAACGCTCAGAATATTCCTGCAGCATCTCCGCACTCTTCTTCATATCGGTAAAGTCAATGCCATGTATCGTAAATCTGTTGGACACATCGACTTGTGAAGTAATTTGCTCATATCGCTGATCGGATACTATCACTGTGTAATAGTTCCAATCCAAGATATTATTCATAATCTCTTCGACTCTTACCTCCACTATTGGTAGCTCCAGCTCAGCCTCGCCTACATTACCTTTAATAGTGCCTTGTTGCGGTGGATTTCCATCGTAATACGTGAACAACAGAGCAGCTTCATCTGCACCAAGCTCCATCTTCTTACCTTTACTAGCTTGTTCATTATAAGCGGATTGAGAAATGAGCATAATAAAATCCGAATAGCCACTATACTCTCTTCCATTTGGTTGTAAAGCGAAATGATAATTTTCAAATTGGTAGCCTTCTAGCTGGCCTTCCTCACTAACGTGTAAGCCATACTGCTTAATTAAATCATCGATCTCATTACGATCAAGCTGAAACGACTCCGTATGCTCACTTTCTATCCACGCTAAAGCATATGGCGTTTTCTTCATTTCCTGCTTACCCATATTTTGCATGACATAGATGGTACCCATTGCAGTCATAACGACCGCACTCAATATCGTTATCGTAAACAAAATTCTTGCATTATCTTTTATTTTATAGCCGAGCTGACTAATAATAAGCATATTTGATTTATTATAAAACAGTGACTTACGACGCTTGAGTAAGTTTAATGTAACTACACTTAGCTGGGAATATAATAAAAACGTTCCTAGCACGACAAATCCAATAATAGGAAGAGCTACAACAAGAAAAGTACCTATCGTCATCGTTACTGCTAATGCATATCCTAGCAGCAAGCTGATCGTACCGATGACAACCTTCCAAGCAGAGTATTTCAACTCGCCCTTGGGTTGCTTATGTGCTTGCAGCAATTCAATAATTTGTCCTTTCCCCATACGCATTGTTGTATAAAGCGTAATAACGAGAAACATCGCTAGAAATAATATAATCGTAACAACCAATGCTTTAACTGGCACTGCAAAACGAATGTGCTGCTCAAGCTCTAGCAATGTTCCAAGCCCCATTAGGAACAGCTTACTGAATAGGATTCCGACACCGATACCTGACATTGTAGAAAGTAAGCCGATTAACATGTTTTCGATAAACACAAGCTTACGCAGCTGGCGTCTTGTCATCCCGAATAATGAAAATAAACCGAATTCCTTTTTACGTGATTTTAAGAAGGAGCTGCTTGAATACAATATAAAAATTACGCTAAAGATCGAAATTAAATAGAGACAGAACTCCATCCCTTTTGTTACTTTTGATGCTGCAGCCATCTGACCGTTCACAACATCAGGATGCACCATAAAGGCATAATAAATATAAAAGATGGCAACAGAAAACAAGCTGCTAAAAAAGAAGGCACTGTAGGAGCGCCAGTTTACTCTAATATTTTTAAGCGCGAGGGAACGAAAGGTCATCAAAATCCCCTCCTAGCATGCTTTGCACATCTAATATTTGCTGGAAAAATACTTGGCGATTCGAGCCGCGATGGATTTCTGTAAACAGCTGACCATCCTTAATGAAGATGATGCGCTGGCAATAGCTTGCAGAGAACGGATCATGTGTTACCATCAAAATCGTTGCGTTCATTTCCTCGTTCATTTGTTTAAGTGTATCCATAACGTCCTTAGCCGACTTGGAATCCAGATTACCTGTCAACTCATCAGCTAGTAGCAGTGATGGCTCATGGATAATCGCGCGCGCGATTGCAGTACGCTGTTTTTGTCCGCCTGAAATTTCATAGGTACGCTTTGGAAGAAGTGCTTCAATTTGCAGCAACTCCACGATTGGCTTTAAGCGCTTCTCGATTTCCTTCGGCTTTACCCCTTCCATTACGAGCGGGAGGATAATATTTTCCTTTACAGACAGCGCATCAAGCAGGTTGAAATCCTGAAACACAAAGCCTAATTCCCTACGTCTGAACAGAGCCAGCTTATGGTCGTTCAGCTTCGTAGGATTGATTCCGTTAATTTCAATTTCGCCGCTTGTTGGCTTATCGATCGTCGATAGCAAATTTAGCAAAGTCGTTTTCCCGCTACCCGATGGTCCCATCACCCCTACAAACTCACCCTTGTCCACCTCTATATTGACACCTTGCAGTGCTGTATATAATACATTTTTCTTCGAACCATATACTTTTCCAAGTCCTGTCGTTTTTAGTACGCTCATTTCTTGTATCTCCTTTGTATGTCTGTTTATTATAGGTTCATTATATAGGGGGATGTAATGTTGAGAAATGTAGATACCTTTCAAATAACCTTACAATTTTGTAATGTAGAGGCTCGTTGTTTCTTTTTCTCTCCTCCATCGCCTTTCCGGGCAAAGTCGTCGTGAAAAAGAAACAACTCGCTGGTAGTGTCAGCGAGCATGTGGGTAATAAAAATTTAAATAAAAGATGAAAAATCTCAGCTTCAGGACCAAGAAGATGACGTGAAGCTAGGGAACGAGGAGCGCAGCGTACGGTATTTAGTACGTGAGTTCAAGTGTTTTCGCAGAAAACACACATCGGAAGCATTATCCCGATGAACGTCATATTCGCCGTCGATTAAGCTTCAGCGAATCACATCCGTCATCAAGCTGCATTTTTTCATCTACCCTTAAGATAAAAGATTAAAATTTACAGCTTCAGGACCAAGAAGATGACGTGAAGCTAGGGAACGAGGAGCGCAGCGTACGTAATTGGTACGTGAGCACCGCAGGCTCCCGATGAACGTCATATTCGCCGTCGATTAAGCTTCAGCGAATCACATTCGTCATCAAGCTGCAAATTTTCATCAACCTATAAATGTAAACCTGAGTGCTTCATTGATATCGTGAAGCACGCCCCCTCCCCCTCCACGGAGCTAACGGATATCGTGTAGCCAAGGCGCTTGCATACTTCCTTGGCTAGATACAATCCCATGCCTGTTGATTCGCCTGTCATGCGGCCATTTTGTCCAGTGAAGAACGGGTCGAATACTCGCTTTTGATCACTCTTGGCTATACCAATCCCTTGGTCGCGCACGGAGATTAAGGTATGCTCGCCCTGCTGCTGTATTACGATTTCTAATTCCTTTCGTCCCTGCTTAAGCTTGCTGTATTTAATTGCATTGGTTATTAGTTGATTAACGATGAAGCCAAACCATTTTTGATCGGTTGCAACGATCGCTTCGCCAACTAATTTGGGAAATATCGAATGTTGAATGAGCAGCTTCTTATAACGATTAATGTTGTCGCGGATGACGCTATGCAAGGCAATCGGCTTAATATGTAAATCAAGTTCCAGCTTATCCAGCCTTGCCGAGTTGAGCATTAGCTCTAAGCCCCCATTGAGCTTCACAACCTCTTCATTCATACTTTGGTATAGCTCATCTTGCTCACGTAATGTCTTTACTTCTTGACGCTTTATCTGCTCATCCGCCTGCTGCAACTGCATATCTAAAACAGACAGAGGTGTTTTCATTTGGTGCACCCATTGTAATGTAAAATGATGCTGAATTTCACGTTTACGTTCTAGCTCTGCCAGTTGGTCGGTATATCGCTTATGCTGATTACGAAGCAGCGTGGAAACTAGCTCCTGCTCGTTATTCATTTCACCTTGAATCGTATATACCGCTTCTAGCGGATTATCACTTTGCAATGCATCAAACAAGGATTGGTAGTACTTTTTAACACGTATATATTGCACAGTATTCCAAGCAAAAATACAAACACAAGACAACACGATATAATAATACATGCTCGCCAAATCAATCAGCTCAGCATGTCGTTGCCACTCCAGCATATACACGCCGGCTCCTAAAAGGACAAGCGCAATTTGTCCTAAAATATTAAATCGTTGATCACGTAAGAACAGACTAAGCTTATTCATTTCTGCTCCTCCAGTTTCAGCTTGTAGCCTTGTCCGCGAATGGTGTCAATGCTGCTTGGTAAGCCTAGCTCAGCCATCTTTTTACGTAGTCTCGTCATATTGACGGTCAACGTATTATCATCGACAAACTGCACATCATCCCATAAGGCCTCCAGCAGCATATCTCGAGTCACAACCTCACCGTGATGACGCAGCAGCTGCTCCATCAATAGAAGCTCGTTGCGCGTAAGATCGATTTGCAGAGCTTGATAATGCAGCTCATTGCGATTAAGCCATAAAATAAGTCCATTTTGCGCTAAGCTTGCACCGTCTTGCTGTGATCCACTTGAAGTGGGAACAGTATCCTGCCGTCCACCCTGTTCACCTGTAGGTAGCGCATACTCCCCGTAAGCGCGTCTAAGATGACCTCGCACCTTAGCAACGAGCAGGTCCAGCTGTACAGGCTTCGTAATATAATCATCGCCGCCATTTTCCAATGCCATTACTTGATCCATCTCACCTTCTCTTGCTGAAATGAAAAGGATCGGCATGTTGGAGCTTTTACGGATTTGTCTACACCAATAATAGCCGTCAAAATACGGCAGGTTAATATCAAGTAACATAAGCTGCGGCTGAATGCTTTCGATCTCGCCGCTAATATCTTTAAAGTTTTGCACGACTACTACTTCATAGGAATATTGCTCAAGCTTCCCCTTAAGCAAGCCAGCGATTTTACTATCATCCTCCACGATTGCTATGCGATACATCCTCGTCACCACCTTATGTAAAATAAACATGAAAAAAGCGTAGCCTTAACTTCAACTACGCTTAACATTGTATCATGATGCTTAAAAGCTTTACCATCTGCCGCCTCTAAGCTGCTCAATAATGGATCTCAGTTCGCCATCATGCTGAGCCTTTTCGTCGCCTTTCATTTCAATTTTTGTAATGTCCAGCTTGTATGTGTCTTTATTGTTTGTTGGTGCAAAAATAAGATCCTGCTCATCCACTAGCTTTACATTATAGCCAAGCTGTGCAAATGCTGCAATAAAGTCCTTAATGCTCGGTTGACGGTCATCCGGTAAAAAAATGAGCGCGCGCAGCATTTTCGTCTCAGCACCATCAATAAATTTGAAATGAAAAATGCATTCTTTCAGTGCCATCTCAGTAATAGCCCCTTTCCCTATAGTATTATCAGCATACAATGAATTCTCAACATATTCCAGCCTAGAACTTACAATTTTGAGCTTTTAATTTAATTAAAATACGATAGGCAGCATTGGCGTGAACTGTGCCAAGCTGCCTATGTGCTATATACTCTACTCATGCTGCTTACTATACTGTTTTAAGCTCAGCAGCTTCAGTTTCAGGAACAGTTACTTTCTTTTTAGCTAGTTTGCCCCAAACATTTGCTTTAAGCCAAGGTAGTACGTAGAAGTCGCCACCGAATTTACCTGCATTACCAGCTGCTAGCATTACGATGAAACCAAGTAGTACCAATTTCGGGTTAGTGCTTACTGTGCCTGCGAACATAAACATAAAGTTCATCAACATTCCGAAGAATGCGGCTGGTAAAGTTAAGATACCAGTAATTAAACCAACACCTACTAGAAACTCACCCCAAGGGATAATAAAGTTAATGACATCGACCATTGGCAGTGCTACATTTTCGATAAAGGCGTTATACGTTGGATATAGAACCTCTCCGCCTTTAGCTACTGGATTTGTTAAAGCGTTAGTCAAATACCCTGTTGCGTCAAATCCGCCTGCTGTCAACTTACCCCAGCCACCTGTTACCCATTGATAGCCTAACCATATTCTAAGGAAGGCCACTACCATTGCTGCGTACTTGTTTTCTCTCCAAAATTTTAACATTTTACTCACTCCTTGTTCTTTATCTTGCTTGTTTTTTTGTTGCTTGTTCTTTATGGTCTTAGTATACTTCGACTTACACCATAACTATGTGATTTTTATCACATATAACGTGAAATTTTTCACTTTCTTTTTAAAGTTAATATCTTTCATCACAAAGTGATACTTTTCTCCCCATAATTTTTTAGTCTCATAACAAAAAACAAGTCAGTGACTGCTACAAGCATGGGGTTCGAATGCGATGCTATGTATGCCCGTTCAAGCTGACTTGGTCCTATGATTAATCTATTAAATTTCAACGTAAATGCTATTGCTTGAAGCATCAAACTTTACCTTGCCGCCAAGCTTCTCTACGATGTTGCGTATCGGGGCATAGGTTGTGTTGCTGCGTGTGATGATCTCCTTGCCATTCAGCTGAAAGCTAACTGACTTTTTGTCGCGCGTTAGCGTAACCTTTGTTTTATCATCATTGAAGCTTAAGCTAGCTTCGATAGCTGTAGCAACCTCACGAATTGGAAAGTATGTACTGTTGCTTTTCACAAGTGGTTTATTACTTAAGACGATCAACTCACCGTTAACGTATAATGAAACGTCTGACGTCTTTACATCATCCTTAGCTTGCTTTGAGCTGCTGCTTGAGCTTGCCTTACTAGAGCTAGAGCTGCTTTTCGCGCTTGAGCTTTTACTAGAGCTTGAGCTGCTATTAGAACTCGAGCTGCCTCCATTATGATAATGATAACCAGAACAAAGCCCTTTACTTTTGGACTTTTGCGAGCAGTTATGACCTCCGCTCGAATCTGTACGTCCAGAGTGCGCTGAGGCAACCGATGCCATGGAGAATATTAAACTTACAATTAGTGCTGTTACCATTAATCTGAGCGTGAAATGCTTTTTCACTAAACCACATCCTTTATATATAGAAATATAGCACCATTATATTGTTAATATCTTCCTAGGACAATCCATTAGTTTTCTTTCTTGTAACTAGTAATTCACAACAAAAAAGCTATAGCTGAATCTCTGCACATTGGATCAAGAGAATTAACTATAGCTTTATGATTATTTCTTCGTTGTAAACCGACGCACATTTTGATAAGAACGCTCGAGTCTAGGGACATACTCATCGAAGTACTCGCTGACTAGACCAACAAACAACACATCAACAAGATGCAGCTGTGCCATGCGAGAAGCCATATCGCCACGACGCATACCCGCTTCAGAGGAAGAGATAAACAGGCTAATTTCCGCAATCGATGCAAGTGTGCTTGTGCCGTACTTCGTAACGGATATCGTAGTTGCACCCTGTTCCTTCGCACTGCTTAATGCTGCAATGGTCTCAGGCGTTTCACCAGAATAGGAAAAGCTGATCGCCACATCACCTGGCTGCAATGACGCTGCTGATGTTTGCTGCATATGCGGATCGGTGAACACCGCTGCAGCTTTACCGATACGAATAAGCTTCTGGTATAAATCCTCAGCAACGATCCCAGAAGTCGCCACCCCGTACAAATCGATACGCTTAGCATGATGAAGCTTGTCTATCGCAGTTCTCAGCTTACTATAGTCCAGTAGCTTCGCTGTATCGGAAACAGAGCGCACATGATTGGCTGTAATCGCATTAACAATTTGATCAAGCGGCTTCCCTGCAACAATATCTTGATACGTATCAACATTGGCTTCGCCCGTTAGATCAACGGCAAGCTTTATTTTAAACTCGGAGAAATTATCCGCATGGAACCTCCGACTAAATCTTGAGATTGTTGAGGTGCTGCATCCAGATAGCTTAGCTAATTCAGTAATTGATAGCTGAGATGTTTCATGAGGATGCTGTAAAATATAACTGCATAGGTTCTTCTCCTGCTGCGTTAACTCCTCGAATCTTTCCTTCAAAGCAGTAATCATGCTCAACGTTCTCACCCCCTATACTAAAATTGTAATAGATCCGAAAAAAATTTTCACCATTTAAAAATAGTGAGCATCGACTTATGAAAGCTGTGAGCAGTTTACACTTCACCCTCTCATTCATCGATGCTCTTGTCAAAATTATTTATAGCTTAGCTTCACCGCTAATAAATACTTGCGATAGCTTAAAGTTCTCATCCATTAATAGCAAGTCAGCACGCTTGCCAACTGCGATACTGCCATACTGCTCCTGTAAGCCTAGCACCGTTGCAGGATTCAAGCTGGCAATACGGCTCGCTTCACTAAGCGATACCCCAACCTGCTCCACAAGAAAACGATAGCCTTCAATCATCGTTAATGTGCTGCCAGCTAAGCTGCCATCCTGCTTAAGACGTGCTACTCCTTGCTCGACTACAACCGGCAAGCCTCCAAGCTCATAATCGCCATCTGGCATACCCGCTGCAGACATCGCATCGGTTACAAGCACAAGGCGATCCGATCCCTTCATCTTGTGCAAAATCTTCGCTGCAGCAGCATGAACATGAATACCGTCAGCAATAAGCTCAGCAGTGATCTCATCATGCAGCATGACTGCACCAAGTGTACCCGGCTCACGATGATGCAGCCCCTTCATCGCGTTATACGTATGAACCGCATGTCGTAAGCCGTGCTTAACCGCACCACTTATTTGATCAAAATTAGAATCAGTATGACCGCAAGCAGCGACAATACCGTGCTTGCTTAGCAATTCGATATAGTCATATGCGCCATTAATTTCAGGAGCAAGAGTTTGCATTTTAATTAGCCCAGGGTATTGAACCTGCCATTGCTCTAGCCAAGTTGGCTGTGGCTCCACCATATATGCTTCGTTTTGTGCACCCTTCCACTTCGGATTGACGAAAGGACCCTCTAAATGTACACCCACCAATTGAGTATATGGCATCGATGCTTGCTGACGATAGCTCGCCACCGATTTCAACACTGCGGATAGCTGCTCCTGGGAGCCTGTTACCGTCGTTGCCAGCATTGCCGTCGTACCATGCTTCATATGGAAGGATGTAATTCCGTCTAGCTCCTCTGCTCCTGCATCCATAAAGTCATAGCTTGCACCGCCATGAACATGAATGTCAATAAAGCCGGCTAGCACATATTGTCCTTGTCCATCAATGATTGCAGCGGAATCAGTTGCTGGCAAGCTGCCTGTACCGAAGTTTGCAATTTTTCCACTTTCAATGATTAACCAGCCATCAGTCAACAGTTGATCTGGTAAAATTAGATTAACATTTTTTATAATTGTTTGGTTGTTGTTCATTGTAGTTTACTCCCCGCTGCTTCATCCAACAATACGACCAAATTCGGATGTGTTTGCAACAATGATGCTGGACAATCCGTTGTAATCGGTCCTTGTAGTGCGCGTTGCACAATCTCAGCTTTATCTTCACCTTTAACGACTAGCAGTAGCATCTTCGCTTTCATAATGGAGCCAATCCCCATCGTTATCGCTTGGCGTGGCACTTCCTCTTCCGTAGCGAAGTAACGAGCATTCGCTTGACGTGTCTTCTCTGCTAGCTCAACGATATGCGTGCCGCTAGAAAGCTCTTCTGCAGGCTCATTAAAGCCAATATGACCATTATGCCCTATTCCTAGCAATTGAATGTCTAGCTGTCCAGCTTCAGCGATCGCCTCGTCATAGCGTAAGCATTCAGCCTGCAAATCCTCTGCCATGCCGTTAGGTACATGCGTACGCTCAGGCTTAATATCAATATGATTGAATAAATGCTGCTGCATATAGTAACGATAGCTCTGTTCATGTGTCGGTGCAATCCCAACATATTCGTCCAAATTAAAGCTAGATGCTCCCTTAAAGCTAACAAATCCATCATTATATTTTTTCACAAGCTGTTCATAAATGCCGACCGGTGTGCCTCCTGTAGCAAGACCAAGCACAGCATCTGGCTTCTTCTGTACAATACTAGCAAGCAATCCCGCACCTGCCTCATTAAGCTTATCCTCAGAATTAAAAGTCAAAATATTCATTATTCTGCCTCCCGTAATGTCAAGTTGAGCTATATAGCGTTTATCGTATTAATCCATAAAGAACATGCCTGCTGCACCTAGCACTGCAATTTCCTTGCCTAGCTCAGTGCGACTTAAGCTAACATGCTTGAGCATATCTGGTAGAGCGCGTTCCTTAATTACGTCAAGCATATAGTGGTATAACAAATTATCCTCGCTCATTACACCACCACCGAAGATAATCTGCGTTGGATTAAATAAATGAATCATCGTGACGATTCCATTGCCTAAATAAAAAGCGGCTTCCTTTAGCAGCTCTTGCGCCTGCACATCGCCTGCGCTAGCTTGCTCCAATAGCATTTTACTTGTCCAAGCTCCTTGCTGCGGTGCTGCCAAGCGTTCATTTGCAAGACGAGCAAGCGCAGTGCCTGAGCAATAGTTTTCTAGACAGCCAACATTACCACAGCCGCAACGCTCTCCTCTTGGGTCGACCGTTATATGTCCAAACTCACCTGCGCTGGCAGATACTCCTTGGATCAGTTGTCCATCACTTATAATGCCCGAACCTATCCCCGTACTTACAGTGACATAGATTAAATGCTTCGCTTGCTTGTTCGTTCCCCATACATACTCTGCAACAGCTGCCAAATTAGCATCATTGCCGAGCAGCACAGGGATTTCAAATCGCTCTTGTAAGATAGCGCCGATTTTCACATTGTGCCAATTCAAATTATTCGCATACACGATGCTAAGCTCTTGTGGGTCAATGACACCCGCAGAGCAGATGCCAATGCCTTTAAGCTTCCCGCCTTCAGGAATGCTTGCAATTAGCTTCTCTACATTTTCCGCAATCAGAGCAATGATTACTTCTGCTCCTTGCTGCGGCATCGTTTCAAATTGTATTTGACGCTTTATTGTTCCATTCTGCTCGACCAACGCTAGTAGCGTCTTAGTCCCGCCGATATCTATTCCAATGCCATATTCGTTCTCAGTATTAAGCATGACCATTTATAAGCATGCCCCCTATAAAGAAAATTATTTTCATGATTATTATATAATTTTATTAAAAAATTTTCAAGATTCCATATAAATTTAACTGAATCATGATAAAATAGAACCAGGATCTTCATTACAACAGAGGAGGATACTTACATGAGCTCCAGCAATTCCGTTATTGAAATTAAAAATCATCCATCCAGCGAACAGCTTGAACAAATATTGGACATATTAGGCAGTGGATTTTCAGTAGGGAGAGCCTTTTTTCAGGAACGAATTCAGCATGATCCCACTTTCACCCCAGCGAACACCTGGTATGCCACGGTTGATCAAGTAATCGCATCAAGCGTGCAAATTTTTCCTATGCGCTTACGGCTTGGTCAAGATGTGTTAAGAGTGGCCGGAATGGGAAGCGTCTGTACACATACGGACTATCAAGGAAAAGGGCTTGCCACTCGTATCCTGAACAGTCAAAGCATCTGGATGAGACAGAAAGGGTACCATCTAAGTATGCTGCTTGCGAGCAAGCATAGCTTTTATATGCGTAGCGGCTGGAACCTGCTGCCGGAAGTGATGTATAAGCTAAATAATCTAGAATATTGTAATGACCATGAAACGTCTGTTAGCAAGCTTGCACTGCATTCAGCAATAGATGCAGCCACTCGCGACAAACTGCTTCAGCCTGTCATCGATGTCGACGGATATTCGATCACACAATTCTCACCCGCTCATCTGAAGCAAATGAGCCAGCTATACGACGCATTTAACAGTAATCGCACAGGCAGCTATGTGCGTGATGAGACCTATTGGACCAGTCTTGTAGAGTGGCCAACTTGGCGTGAAGCAGAATGCTTGCTGCTATGGCAACAGGATACGCTGATTGCTTACGGGATTATAGCCCACACACGCGATGATGGGGCAATCCTACGAGAGTTTATTTATAATCCGCATGACGAAGCTGATATTATGCCACTGTTTACAGCACTATGTAAGCTTCGTTCCGATGCGCGCTATATTACAGCCAAGCTGCCATACGATCATCGTTTGTTGCAGGTTTTTCAGAAGAATGGCGCAAGCTCCCATCTCATGAACGTGGCGATGTGGAAAATTCTCAATTGTGAGGCATTGTTCGCAGACATACAGTCTCAATTACAGGAGCGCTTGCTAAGTGATGACAAGCTAAAGCAAATGAGTATGCAGCTGAACATTAAAACAGAGCATGATGAGATTAGCTTTATCCTTAATCAATGCAGACTTCATATTAACGTAAACACCGAGGATTACGACACTTCATTGAATGAAAATGGTGTAACACTGACAATCTCTGAAATCAATTTAATTAAATGGTTGCTGTACGGATATGATTCAACAGATGAGAAAAGCGTGACTGGCGAGATACATGAAGCCTCTCAGCGGGAAGCTGTCGAAACTGTGCTGTCGACGCTGTTCCCAGAGCAGCCCTATGCCTTTTACATTACCGATTATTATTAAGCACTGCTATAAGATCATTGTCGCCACAATAGCGGATACTACTCATATAAAACAAAAAATATGGTATAATAAGTCAATCGTTATTTTGGAGGAGCTTTTATATGACAATAGGATCCCAACAAGACATTGACGGTCTTAAGGAAATCGGTAAAATCGTGGCCATGACCATTCATGAAATGAAAAATCGCGCATCGGTCGGGATGACAACAAAGGAATTAGATGAAATTGGCGGGCAAATTTTGAAGAAGCATGGAGCTGTTCCAGCGCCAAAAGATACCTATAACTTTCCAGGCTACACTTGTATTAGTATTAACCGAGAAATCGCCCACGGTATTCCTGGCAATCGAGTGATTCAAGCGGGCGATCTCATTAATATCGATGTGTCAGCACATAAGAATGGTTATTATGCTGATGCTGGCCATTCTTTTCCGATTGGACCTTACAATCCAACATTAACGCGCCTATGTCAATATACACATGACACGATGATGAAGGTAATTTCCTCATTAAAGCATGGCGTCAAATTAAATCTGGTTGGAAAGATCATCGAGAGCGAAGCGAAAAAAGGCGGCTATACCGTAATCAGCAATCTGTGCAGCCATGGTGTCGGAAGATCGCTGCATGAAGCGCCAACAGAAATTTTACCTACCTATAACAAGCATGATAAGCGAGTTTTGAAGGAAGGAATGGTTATAACAATAGAGCCATTCCTATCAACGGGAGCACATTACGCCGTTGAGCAAGCGGACGGATGGACATTATGCGTCCCCGACAATAGCTATACTGCACAGCACGAGCATACGATTATTATTACTCAGGATGAGCCAATTATTGTTACTGCGGTCTAGTCAACAAGGGCGACATCAGCATGGATAATCACTTACAGATAAAGCAACAGCCTAGCGCATCTCATCGCACTAGGCTGTTGCTTTGTTATCTATGAACTTAATCCTTACTTTATATACAGGTTCTCACCGCTAAACCGCTAAACAGCAGTCTGCCCTGATAGCTTGGAAGCAGCAATTAATAACGCACCGTAAGCAGCATCAGCAAGCGGTAAAATAAGCTTAGCCTGAGGGTATTTCTCCTCTAGTTGAAGCTCAAGTGCAGCTCTTACATACTCTGATTTTTGCAGCACGCTGCCTGCTATCGCGATCGAAGCATTCTGCATGCCTAGTCGCTCAATCACAGGGACAAGCAGCTTACATAGCTGCTCTCCGCAGGAATCAGCAATTGCTAATGCCTGCTGGTCGCCACATTCACAAGCAAAATTGAGTATCGGTGCTATCTTAGCGATATCCTTTTTCGTTGTTTGCTTATTATACACATAACCGATTACTTCCTTCACGGAAGACATCTGTAATCGTTTATATACTAAAGCAGGAATAATACTATCGTTAATCCGTCCATCCTCAGCCTGAACGAGCACAGACAACAAATCTCGACCAATGCTATAGCCGCTACCTTCATCATCGATGAGATGTCCGAAGCCACCAGCGCGATGACGCTCACCCTTCTCATTCACACCGAAGCAGATCGAACCGGTTCCTGCAATCAAAATAATACCGGACATCGCCTTATGCGCGCCATATAACGCTGTTTCCTGATCGCCTGTTACCGTGAACTGACCTTGATAGCCATTACCTCTAAGCTGCTGCTCCAAAAATAACGCTACCTCTGGGTTACTGATCCCTGCCGTACCGATACAGATATGCGCTACTTCATCCACCGAACCGCACACGGTTGTAATTTCGCTAAATATTTTCTGAAAGGACTGGATGATAGCAGCTCGATCTCCTCCGTTCACATTCATCGCGCCAACTGAAAACTGATGGACAACCTCTAAGTCTGGTGATATTTGTGAACACTCGCTGTCCTTATTTGCTACAGCAATTGCCACTGCTGTTTTCGTGCCTCCGCCGTCAATGCCAACGATATAGGTCATCGCAGCCCCTCCTTACAGATCCTGAATCTACTTTCTTGATCATAATTGAATCGGCAGCTTAGCAGTAGGTACATATGACCCAGTTAAAATCGGAATAAGCGAATCAAATGCATCAGCTGAATATTCAAGCAACGCTAGACTGCCGCTCGCACCTTTAACTAATGCTAGATCATAAGGTCTACCTAGTGCGACAATTGTAGTTCGAATTCCTTTGTCAATTAATGCTTGAGCCAGTGCCAGCTGTCCAGTGTTCTCACGAGCATTAAACAGCCCTAAAATCACCACATCACCTGCTGCTACTGTAGCTACGCATGCGTCAATTTGCTCCTGCTCTGGATCAATTGGCAATGTCTGATGCTTTAGTCCAAGCTTTTCTCCAATATGACCAGCAAAGTTTAAATCTGTATTAACGCTACTAGAAGCTAGATCGGTACGATAAGAGTATGTACCGATAATATGCACATTGTCATCGTTAGCTGAAATTGGTGACAGCTCTCCAGAGACAAGACTTATGCTTTCCGTACGCATTAGGCTACTTGCTGCTTGATGAGCAGTGCCTCCTACAAGATCAGGACGAGGTGCTTCAACCGTCGCATATTGCTCCTTGTAGCTTAATATGTTACGTACCGCCGCATCAATAACTCCTTCGTCTAATTCGCCAGCAGCAACTGCCGCCTCAATCGCTTGCACCGCATCACGAACTAGCTCAGGCGTGTGGCTAATAAAGATTAGATCCACTCCTGCTCGCACTGCACCAACTGCACCTTGAGCAGTCCCATAATAGCGCTTGATCGCATCCATTTCTAAGCAATCTGACACGACTAGTCCTTTAAACCCTAGCTTTTCCTTCAGCAGCTCGGTAATAATAACTCTGGACATCGTCGCAGGTAGACCTGAAGTCTCGATCAATGGGAACAGAATATGCGAGCTCATAATCGCAGGCGCGCCTTGGGCAATTGCCTCACGGAACGGAATAAGCTCAAGCTGTTCTAATTCCTCTATCGTTTTGTTAATGGTAGGCAATCCAATATGCGAATCGACATTGGTATCGCCATGACCCGGAAAATGCTTAAGTGACGAAAGCACACCGCCATCTACTAAACCACGCATCATCTTAATGCCATACTCACATACCGACTCTGCGGTATCACCGTAGGAACGCACATTAATAACGGGATTTAGTGGATTATTATTAATATCCATAACTGGCGCTAGATTAAAATTAATGCCGAGCGCGCGCAGCTCTCTTGCCGTTATTCTACCTGCTGCATACGCATTTTCAGATCGACCTGTAGAAGCAATCGCCATAGCACCTGCAACATTCGTTGCATCCTTCGGCATACGTGTAACCCGTCCACCCTCTTGGTCGATTGTAATAAAGCCCGCTACTCCTGTATGTGTAACAAATAATTGCTGTAGCTCGGCAACCAAATCGCCTAGCTGATTCTTATTCACTACATTGTGTGAGAACAAAATAACGTTACCCACGTTATATTCCGCAATAACATCCTTCATCTCTTGCGTAATGTTAGACGTTGGGAAGCCAGTCACGATCATTTGCCCGATTTTTTCTCTTAGGCTCATTTGTTCCAGTGTTTTCATGGTTTATCTCCACCAGCCTTACTTATATAAATGATACTGCTTCTTCCGTTTTGCAAAGCTTTCGCTCTCCGCAGCAAAATGCTGGAGCAATTGCTCTGCCTGTACTCCAGGAGCTCGATAAACATTGTCACCCGCCAGCAAATCAATAAATGGTCTTGAACCTTCCTTAATAGGCGGAAGAAATTGGAATCCTTCAAACATATCTCGTATTGTAAACAGCAGCTGTACGCCTACCTCTAGCGGTTTCACTAACGCAAGATCAGTAATATAGATTTGCACGCCGCCACAAAGCTCACCTGTATGCTTAGAGGCTGTTGGCTTAAAGTGAACAGGACGGAAGATTACGCCCGCAAGCCCCTTACCATTCATCGCATCAGCAAGACGCTGCGCTTCAATATAAGGTGCACCAATCATTTCAAATGGGAAGGTTGTACCTCTGCCCTCTGAGCAATTCGTTCCTTCAAACAAACAAGTGCCTGTATACAGCAATGCTGTCTCATAACGCGGCATTCCGAGTGACGGATGTACCCAAGTTAAGCCAGTATCCTTAAACTGCATACTGCGCTCCCAGCCTTGAAGCGGCACGACATGGAGCTCAGCACCCCATCCCATCTCTTCATTCGCCATTGTCGCAACTTCACCAGCCGTTAAGCCATATCTCACCGCTAGCTCATAGTTACCGACGAAGGAGCGATAGCCTGGCTTCAGCACATTGCCTTCAACCGTTAGACCATCCAATGGGTTAACGCGATCCAGCACTACGAACGGAATACCTGCCTTAGCACAATCCTCAAGCGCATAAAGCATGGTGTAAATAAAGGTATAATAGCGAACACCAACATCTTGAATATCATAGACAACGATATCTACTTGCTCCAGCATTTCCGGGGTTAGTCGCTTAGAATCCTTGCGGTATAAGCTATATACAGGTACACCCGTTTGTGGATCGGTATACGTATCAACGATCGCACCCGCATCAAGATCACCGCGTACACCATGCTCTGGTGAGAACATTGCCGCTAGATGAAATTGCTCATGCAAAATATTAATTGTTGAACGAAAGCTGCGATCTAGCCCTGTTGGCGCCGTAATCAGACCGACTCGTTTATTTTGTAAAATATGTTTGTATTTATCTATGCCGTCAATACCATTCAGCACCATTGCTCTGACCACTACCTTCCTGCTAAATGTATACTCTACCAAAGTGATGATTGTCTTACCTTCATGTTTTCTGGAGCAACCATAAATGCTTCTGCATACGTCTTTCTCGCTTCACAGCCACGCACAACAGCAAGCGCCTTGTAATAATCCATATATTTGAACGATTTACTATTCGTTACAAACCAATGCTTGCCTAACGCTTCAATCCATAGATCGAACGCAGCCTGATCAAAGTCAACATAAACATACGGTACAAATTCGACCGCATCCTCCCAGTTTTCAGAGTAATACAATCTTGCAGCAAAATGATTTGGCAGCTCACGCTCAATGGTCGGCAATGCTGCATAATAACGTGCGTCATTGACGATATGATGCGTCAAGGCATGATCCTTGTGCATACTGTTTTTCCAATGCGTAATAATAATGTTCGGCTTTACTTGGCGAATCACGTCACATACCTGAAAACGAACCTCTTCATTATCCGGAAGCTCACCATCACAGTAATCTAGTACAAATGCTTCACCGCCTAGCATATTGGCGAAGGTGTGCGCCTCCTCGACCTTCTGCTCACGATACTTCGCCATATCCATTCCAGCAGGTACTCCGCGCTCTCCAGCAGTTAAAGCCAGCGTTGCGATTTTGTCTCCTTTTAAGCTATGACTAGCAAGCACGCCTCCTGAGGCAAGCTCAACATCCCCTACATGTGCTCCAATTGCTAATACGGTTAGTTTTTCATTTGACATGATCATCTAGCTCCTTCCGCAATATCGCGAATTCTTTTTCGATATGAAAGCCTGCCTTCTCATAAATCTTTAACGCAGGATTATTTTTACCTGTGAATAACGTAATGTAGTCACAATTCGCCGCTTGAAACGCTTCCACCATTCGATAAAACAATACACTGCCAAGCCCTTTTCCTTCATGCTCCGGATGAACACCAACGCCGCAAAAGAACGCACGACCGTTATCCTGTCTAATGATCGGGCCAGCAAACCCAACACAGATGCCATCCTTGACTGCTACTGGAAGCGGTACGTCTTGCGCTGCATAATAGGCTACCTCGCGGTTCCAGCCTGGATTATTAAGCGCTTCAAGCATATTGGCTATACCGGTATGCAGCTTGGCATTATAGAGTGTTATTTCATAACCGAGCTCTCGTGCTCGCTCTTCCTTCGCAAGGATAGCAGGAGGGATTTCAAAGCTTCCTAATGGAAGATACATGCCGCATTGCGTAGCTCGATCACTATAGCCTCTCGTTATAAGCTGCTCATATAATGGCATGCTGCGATCGATGCCAGGAGCATTATTATGCTCATGCTTCGGTTCACTAGGCATTGTCCAGATTAATTTGACAGGATTGAAAAATAGCACTTCAGATTGCTTTTTACCTAGCTGAACAAATCGCTGCTCCAGCGCACTGATCAGCTCATCCAATTGCGTAGGTGCGCAAGCTTCATTCATGATCACCGTTGTAATATAGCCAGCAACATCACCGAGTGGTATTTGATCATCAGTAACCCCAGCTGCAAAGCCAACTACGACGCCATCTTCTATTGCGACAAAAGTACACGCCTCGTCGTAATAAGGATGATTAACAAATGTGTCCATAAACTGCTCTTCACTGAGCGGCTTATAATGAAATTTACTGCCTTCTCTATTCCATAATGCACATGCTGACTTCAGATGCTCGGTATTAAATAACTTAATCTCCATCGTGTCACTCCTTGTCGTGCGCTTGTTCGCACTTCCTTGTCCTGACATTATCGCAATCTGTATTGTGTGCTACTAGCTGTTAGATTGTAGAACGCGATGGCCAGCTTATTTTCCCCATCACAACATGCTCACTTGCCCCTGTTACCGATGGGAGATTATTCGGTAAGCGCTGCATACTATAATGTGCCAGCAATGCAAATGCGATCGCTTCCTTCGCATCGCTATTTCCGCCGATATCCTCTTGAATCATCGTTGTAATTCCATAAGGTGCAAGCAGCTCTCTAATCTGTGCAACGAGCACATCATTATAGCTACCGCCACCACCAATTAATATGCGATGCGCCTTACAGATCGGCTGTACATATAATCGATAGCTTTCTGCGATGCTCCAAGCAGTAACATACGTTGCTGTTGCAATGACATCATGTGGCTTCCAGTTATTCTGGTTCATTAGGTCAATAATTTGAGCTACATACTGCTCTCCGTAACGTTCACGCCCCGTCGATTTTGGAGGATTCATGCTATAATATGAATCGCTCTGCATCCAGTGCAGCAGCTCATCAATAAGTTGCCCTTGTGCTGCAAGCTTTCCACTAATATCCATCGTAAGTGGCGGAAACAGCTTAGCGACAAGTCCATCAATAATCATATTGCCTGGACCTGTATCGAAAGCGAACACCTTCTCCACCTCTCCACCTGCCGGCAGTACGGTTATGTTCCCGATGCCGCCTATATTTTGCAGCAGCAAGGTTTCATGCTGCTCCGCATATAGCAAATGCTCGGTAAACGGAACAAGCGGTGCGCCTTGACCACCTGCTGCCATATCAGCGATTCGAAAATCAGAGACACAAGGAATGCCTGTACGATTAGCAATGACAGCTCCTTCTCCGATTTGAACCGTAAAATGCAAATTAAAGCCGTCAACGATATTATGCTGTGGTGCATGATAGATTGTTTGTCCATGTGAGCCTATTGCCGTGATCTGCTCATGTCGCAATCCAGCTTGCTCTATAATGGAATATGTGGCTTGGCTATATAATTCGCCAAGCCACATATTCATCGTGCCTACTTTATCAATGGTTGCTTGCTTAGGATCAAACAACTGAAATATTTCTTTGCGTACATGCTCTGGGAATGGAGTGTTGGCGAACGCTAGCAGCTCTACTTTCAATCTGTTAGCGCCAGCATGCTCCACGCCATTAGCAGCAATCTGTGTTCCCTGCTGAGTATCACAGACTGCTTCAACAATTTTCACGACAGCGGCATCAATGCCATCTACTGAGGTTCCAGACATTAACCCAACGTAGTATAGTCCATTTTCATCCGCTGCATTGTGATGAGACATATTGCATTGTTCCATCTCACTGACATTGCCATTAACGTTAGTAGGTTGTTGTTCCATTAGCCCTTCACCGCTCCTACTGTTACTCCTTCAAGGAAATAACGTTGTAAGCTAAAGAACAGGATAAACATTGGAACTGCTGAAATTGTCGCCCCCGCCATCATCGGTGCAAAATAAGTTGTGTTAGCAAAGCGGAAGTTTTTCAGACCAACCTGGATCGTTTGCATATCCATTGTATTCGTAACTAGGAACGGCCAGAAGAATGTGTTCCAGCTTTCCATAAACGTTAAAATCGCCATAACCGCCATAACCGTTTTAGATAACGGTAAAATGATATAGAAGAATAGTTTTGGCTGAGAACAACCTTCCATTTTCGAAGCTTCGATAATTTCCTTAGGAATATTAGACATAAACTGCTTCACCAAGAAGATGTTATAAACCGTTACTAAGCTTGGTGCGATTAACGCTGTATACGTGTTTTGCAAATCGAAAATATTAACGATTAGAATGTACAATGGTACTTGTGTTACTTGGTATGGAATCATCATTGAACCAAGTAATACAGCGAAAAGCACCTTGCTACCTTTAAAGTCGATTTTAGAGAACGCGTAACCTGCTAAAGTAGCAAAAAACACGTTTGACACCATCGTTACTGCAGCTACAATTAGTGAGTTAAGCAGCCAAGAATACGTATGTGGACTAAAATCAAAGAAGAATTTATACGATTCAAACGATATTTTCGATGGTAAAATCGAATAACTCATTGCTCCCGCTTCTACCGGATCGCCGAATGAAGATATGATCATAAAGTAAATCGGAAAAATTGTTGCTGCTGCAAACAGGAGCAGGAACGCAATAATAAGACCGTTGCGTGTGAATAGTTGCCATTTGTTCTTAAAGTTGTTATTAAACAAGCCCATATTGTTCGCTCCCTCTCCTAGTATTCAACATCGTTGCCAAAGAATTTGAATTGAATGAATGAAATAATCGCAATAATTAGCGCTAATACTAGAGATTGTGCTGCCGCTTGACCAAACTCAAAATATGTGAACGCGTTGTTGAAGATCAACAATCCTACCATTGTTGTAGCATGGTCTGGTCCTCCACCTGTCATCAGGTATGCATTTTGGAATACTTGGAAGGAACCGATCACGCCAGTAACAAGTAAGAATAGCGTTGTTGGCTTTAGGAATGGAATAACGATAAACCACAATTTTTGGAAGAAATTAGCTCCATCGATATCAGCAGCTTCATAATAGCTTTTATCAATCCCAAGTAAAGCAGCGACAAAAATAATGATCGATGTACCATGACTGGACAGCCAAGACATTAAGACAAGTGAGAACATAGAAGTTGAGCTAGAGCCAAGCCAGTTCTGATTACTAATTCCAAATAAGCTAATAAGCTGATTGAAAATCCCTGATTGCAAAGGATCAAAAATCCATAACCATACTACTGCAAGTGCAACGCCAGAGGCTACTGCAGGTAAATAATAAACTGCTTTGAACACCGTCTGTGTTCTTTTCTTAAAAGGAAGAATAAATATGGAGACGATAAAGGCAAGAAATATATTAACAGGTACTGTTAATATCGTATAAACCGCTGTGTTTTTAATTGCCTTCCAAAAAAGCTCAGAGGCAAACGATTCTTTGAAATTTTCTAATCCAACATAGGTGGAGCCTAGTGGGCGGTACTCCTGCAAACTAATAATAAAGGCACTGATTACCGGATATGCAGTAAATAAACTGAACACAACAAGTGCTGTGGCAATAAAGGCATATCCCCAAACTGAATCACCTTTAATTTTAAGTCTTCGTTTCGTTGGTAATGTTTGATTCATCGGGCTGCACCTCTCTTTATAGAACAATCCTTTACTTAACAAATGTATTTTGAATCAGGTGAGCGATAGCGCCTGAGCCTTCCTTCATATGGAAGGCTGTACGCAACTACGCGCACAGCCCTTCACATTTAGATCCTGAGGTAAATGGGATTAGTCGATGACAATTCCATCCTCACCAAAGGATTTGATTGCTGCTGCTTTAACTGCATCATACATTTCTTGAGGTGTAGTTTCACCAGCAAGTAGAGCTTGTAGCTTAGGAACGATTACTTCAGTTTCGATTTTAATCGCTTCTGCAGCTAGCTCAGTAGGAATGTCTGTACGGTTAGGCAATGCATGTGACATCATTACTGCATCTGCAGCAATGTTAGCTTCATTACGCTCGTATTGCTCAACAACTGCTGCGTTACGAGCTGAATTAGTAATTGGAGCAAGGAATAGCTCGTTATTTGCATTCGCTGCTACTTCACCAGAAGCTAGGAAGTATGTTGCAAGTGCTACGTTTTTAGTATGCTCTTCTGTTGGCTCTTTTTTACCACGGAACGTTACATAACCATCAACAACAGTCGTTGGTACGTAAGCAGCACCGTTAAAGCTTGGAACTGGAAGCGCGATATATTCTGCTTCGATAGAATCCGCTACTGCAGAACCATCATTCGCTTGTATTTTCGCATTATTTAAGCGTGCAGAGTTTTCAAAGCTTGCAAGACCTTTACCAGTAATCATTGTTTGTCCTGTTAGGAACATGTTCCAACGTTTACCTGCATCGATGGAGCTAAGCTCTTTCGGCATTGAACCATCGTCGATCATTTGACGGATCGCTTCAAGTAGACCTAGGAAGTTTTTGCTTGTGTAAGAGAATTTCAAGTCTTTGTCAAAGTAATCAGGAAGACCAGCTGATTTAGCCATAATAGCCAAATAGTCTTTAGAAGTTACCCCAGCAGTAGCGAACACAAAGCCATAACGTGATGTATTACCGTTTGCATCCTTAACTACCCCAGCTTTGATTGCTTCACGGAATTCTTCGTATGTCCAACCGTTTTGTTGAACAGATTGCCAGTCGATTCCTGCTTCTTCTAGGAATTGCTTGTTACCGCCGATGGAGTGTACTGCCATATATCCTGGCAAACCATATTGTCCATCGCCTAGCGCCATGTATTGATAAGGAACTGGATCAAAGTCCTCTTTCATTTCATCTGTAAGTGCATTGCTAATATCAAGTAGCATGCCCAAGTTAGCGTATTTACTAATCGATGTTGAGCCGATAAATGCGATGTCAGGTGGTGAGCCTGCATTAACCTGAGTATCTAGCTTTTGCGTCATATCTTCCCAGCTAGCTGGTTCAATATTAAGCGTTAGATGTGGATACAACTCATTGAATTCCTTCTCCACTTCTTCAAAGCGAGCTTGGTAATTCGCTGAAACTGGAGGTAATAATGCAGTGATTGTGTCTTTCTCAGGCTCTTTTGTTGATGCATTGTTGCTAGGAGTTGATGAGTTCGTGTTTGCGTTAGATTTGCTATTCCCGTTGTTTCCACCGCAAGCTGCAAGCATAGATACAAGCATTGTTATTGCCAAAAACAGAGATAATACGCGTAATCTTTCTTTCATAGTTAGTACCCTCCTCATTTTGTGTTCCTTCAACATTCTCACCTTACATAATTCGCTGCTCAACAGATTGGATCGCTTGCTTCAATCTGCCCTGATGCTGGTTCAGCAGTTGCTCAGCAGCTTGTGCATCCAACCCAGTTTTGATCATCATAATTGCTAGCTTTGTACTCATAGACGCTTTTTCTAATACTTCTTTCGCAACGTCAGCATCTACATCAGTAGTCTGCATAATGATGCGAATTGAGCGATCTACGAGCTTAATGTTACTAGCCTTAAGATCAACCATTAGGTTGTTGTACGTTTTGCCAAGCTTCACCATTGTGCAGGTTGTCAGCATATTCAGCACTAGCTTTTGCGCAGTTCCTGCTTTCAGTCGAGTTGAGCCACCGATTACCTCTGGGCCAACAACTGGAGCGATGCATACATCAACAATCGGTTCAAATTTGGAGCCTTTGTTGTTACAAACACCGATTGTCGCTGCTCCTAATTCTTTAGCTCTTGATAATGCGGCGATCACAAATCGTGCGCTACCGCTTGCTGAAATACCAACAACAACATCCTTCTCAGTAACACCAATGCTGTTGATTAAGGAGATACCTTCCTCTTCATCATCCTCGCAGCCTTCAACCGCATTACGAAGCGCAAAATCTCCTCCTGCGATATAGCCTTGAACGAGCGAATGATCCGTACCGAAGGTTGGCGGGCATTCTGACGCATCCAATACTCCTAAACGTCCTGATGTCCCTGCTCCCACGTAAAACATTCTTCCACCATCAGATAGTCGATGATGTAGAATATCCACCGCTTCGGCAATACTTGGAATTTCCTTGGCTACTGCTGCGGGTACCAAAGCATCCTGCTGATTGATTAGCTGCACCATTTGCTCTGTCGTGCATTCATCAATCATGAAAGTGTCTTGGTTTATAGCCTCTGTTGTTAAACCCGCAAGGTAGTCATTCATAGCCACCCTCCTCATGTCGTAAAATATAACGTAATTGTTACGAGGAATGTTATGTTCAATCACAATCCTTATAGTTATATAGTAAATCAACATGCTGAAAGCGTCAATAGATTTCAAAATAAAATTTCAAATAAAAATTTTATTTTGATGTTTTATTTCAGAAAACCAAGTTCCGGTTCAAGTTATCGACCAATTTTGTGTGTTTTTTACAACTGACAAAAAATGATCTCGCTTACATCATGAATGTAAGCGTTTGCTTTGTTTTTGATTGTTTTTTGCTTACAATATCAGGTAATCCCAACATGAAAGCAACAAAGGCACTGATCATCAACCGATGACCAATGCCTTTGTTACTTTATATTACATCAATATTTTAATTTTTTCGCCACGATATTATGCGTCGCTGTCAAATACTTTTGTACTTTCTCGTATTCAGCGCTAGCAACACTTGCAAATAATATGTCGATGACGTTGAGCATAGCGATCCTCGAGCCCATTGCTCCGCTTCTGATCGTTAGCTCTGGAGTGGATATGCTAAGCACAATATCCGCTCGCTCAGCAAGTACACTTTTCGTATATTTAGTAATAGCAATACAAGTTACATTGTTTTTTTGTGCAATTTCAAGCGCATCTAGTATTTCAATTGTAGTACCAGAGTTTGAGATAAAGATTGCTACGTCATCCTCACTAAGTAACGTAGCAGCAGTTAATTGACTGTGCCCATCACGATAAGCATGACAAATTTTGTTAATACGTGAAAACTTCTGTTCTCCATCCATTGCGATTAAGCCTGATGCACCTACACCAAAAAAAGCAATGCGCTTGCATTCGCGAAGTATATTAACTGCTTTTTCAATTTCGCCACGATCAATTACGCTCATCGTATCGTCAATCGATCTACGATTATTATGAGAGATATTCGCTATAATCGTTGAAAGCTCATCGCCTGGTCGTATATCCGTATATTGCACCTTCACTTCATCATCGCGAGAGCCTACTGCAGCAGAAATACTAACAATAAAATTGCGATAGCCGCTGTAGCCCATCGTTTTACAGAAGCGCAACACAGACGCATCACTTGTTTTACTTGCTTGTGCGAGCTCTTTAATAGACAAATGTGGGATTTCTGCGGTGTTCTCTAATATATAGTCGCCCACTAGTCGTTCAACAGGAGTAAAGCTATCTCTCATCTCGCGAATTTTAATTAACACACTGTCATTTAAGCTCATATTCTACCTACTCTAGCATTAGAATTATTTACTCTTAGAGAGTACCATTCGCTCGTGTAGAAAGTCAACAATATGCATGGCTTTCATCGGCTGTGACGGCTGGTACTTATCGATGCCTAGCTTCATCTGCATAAGACAGCCTGGATTGCTCGTTAACATATAGCTTGCAGACGTTGCATCAGCGTGCTCCATCTTATGCTCCAAGATTGAATCTGCCATTTTTGGCTGAACAACATTGTATATACCTGCAGAACCGCAGCAGCGGTCAGACTCTTTCATTTCGATATAATGCGCGCCTTCAACTTGCTTCATTAATATACGTGGCGCACTTGCCCCCTTCATCACGTTACGAAGATGGCATGAATCCTGATACGTCACCTTACTAGCTGGTTCGGCTCCTGTGTCGTGGATAAAACGCAGCTCACGCCCCTTCTGTACGAGCAGACTGCTTATGTCGATTACACGCTCCGCAAACCAGCTTGCATCCTCAGCATAGCGTGGATCTTTATGCATAAGATGATCATATTCGACCAGCAACGCGCCACAGCCGCCTGCATTGGATACAATATAATCGACATCTAACGCTTTAAACACATCGATATTAACCGCAGCAAGCTCACGCGCCTGCTCCATCTCACCACTATGAGCATGCAACGCACCACAGCATACCTGTGCCTCTGGAATATATACATCAAACCCTGCCGCAGATAATAAATCAACGGTATTTACATTAGTATCCGCAAACATGACATCCATAATACAGCCACGGAACATCGCGACTTTAGCAATGGCTTCCCCTTGCGCTGGAACAAATGTCCCTAAGCGCTCAACGACGCCCTTGCTGCTTGCGCTTGGCAATACACCTTCTAGCTCTTGTAAATGCTTAGGCACAATCTTAATGGCTCCTGTTTTACGAGCGAGCGCTTGAATCCCTGAGCGCTGATACAACGCAAGAGACTTACCGAGCAGCTTCAAATTGCTGCGCTTAGGAAATAGTGATTTAAACACCGTTTTACGAATAAGCTTAATTGGCAGGCTATGCTGTGCATGCTCCTCAATTGCTTCCTTCGTCTGCTCAATTAACTGACCGTACTTCACGTCAGCAGGACACGCAGGCTCGCAGGCACGGCAGCCAAGACATAGATTCATCTGATCCTGAAACTGCTGGTCTGGCACCATCAATCCGTCCACTGCCGCCTTCATCATTGCAATACGGCCGCGTGGTGATGCTGGCTCCATCCCCGTTTCCTTAAAAGTAGGACACGCAGGTAAGCAGAACCCGCAGCGCATACAGTTCGTCAATTGATCATAATCTAGCTTTTCCAGCAATGTTTTCGCTAGAGGGTTAGTATGCTCGATGTTAGGCTTACCGAACGAGTTTTGTGCTGGCGCTGCGTTATGATCAGCATTCCCATTAGGTTGCTTGAGTTGGTTAGTATTAGCCATGCTGAATCACCACTCTTTTCTTCCCTTGTTTGGCGAAAATTTTGTTGGGATTAAGAATGTTTTGTGGGTCGAACGCTGCCTTAATGCCCTTCATAACTTCAATTCCCGCTTCACCAACCTTCCATTCTAAGTACGGTGCTTTAACAACGCCAACTCCATGTTCACCTGTAATTGTCCCGCCAAGGTCAATGGCCGCTTCAAATATTTCGGCGAATGCCTCCTCGACGCGATGCACCTCTTCATGATCACGTGCATCTGTCGTTGCTGTTGGATGAAGGTTGCCGTCTCCTGCATGTCCGAAGGTAGCGATATTAACATTATACTTTTTCGCAATCGCATTCGTTTTCAATATCATATCGGCTATTTTCGAACGAGGCACAGTAGCATCCTCTAAAATGGTTGTAGGTCGTAATCTTGCCAAAGCGGTAAATGCGCTGCGTCGTGCTGTCAGCAGCTTCTCCGCCTCTTCTGGCGTTTGCGCTAGCTCAATAGAATTCGCCTGTTGCTGCTTACAAATCTCATAAATGCTTGCAATATCGCGTTCAACAACCTCTGGCTCGCCATCTTGCTCAATAATAAGAATAGCCTCCATGTCTCGCGGTAAGCCGATCTTCGCAAAGTCATCGACCACTTGAATCGTCGCATTATCTAATATTTCTAGTGTTGCAGGGATAATTTGTGCCTTAATAATGTCCGAAACTGTACGTGCTGCACCGTAAATATCCTTATACATCGCAATCATTGTCTTTTTCGTCTTAGGCTTAGGAACAAGCTTTAAGATCGCTTCAGTAATGACGGCAAGCGTTCCCTCAGAGCCAACAAGCAGCTTCGTTAAATCATAGCCAGCTACATCTTTCGTCAGCTTACCCCCAGTTCGGATCACCGCTCCGCTTGGCAGCACTGCTGTTAAACCAAGCACATAATCCTTCGTTGTTCCGTACTTCAATCCGCGCAAGCCACCAGAGCACTCTGCAATATTGCCTCCAATGGTTGATATTTTCATGCTGCTTGGATCTGGTGGATAGAATAAGCCAAGCTCCTCAACATGCGCGATAAACTGTCCCGTAATCACGCCAGGCTGTACAGTAGCTGTTAGGTTTTCCATATCAACTTCTAATACGGCATTCATACGGTGCATGACCATCACGATACCGCCGCTTAGTGGTGTCGTTCCGCCACATAGATTAGAACCAGAACCTCGGGTAACGATTGGCACGCTATGTTGACTAGCTATAACCATAATTTCACTCACTTGCTCAGTCGTTTCTGGATAAATAACTCCATCAGGTAGAGCTTGCAGCATTGGTGTACCATCGTAGGAATGTGCAATTAACGCCTCTTGATCGACCCGAAAATATTGATCTCCTACGATTGATTTTAGCTGTTTTATCATTCGTTCGTTAAGCATTAGTCTTCCCCCATTTCAAATAGAGCAGGTCATCTGATGACTTTTCGTTGCTTCTAGTTTAATTTTCTTGTACAGTATAGTCAAGAAGATATTTTCGGGGGAGATAAGGTGCAAACGATAAAGGTAGAAACAGAAAAGGGGCATGAGATCGTTAAGCGCATTATTTTATCACAAATTCAAAACGGTCAGCTTAAGCCAGGAGAAAGACTTCCTTCTGTTGTAGAGCTAAGCGGTCAATTGGGCGTAGGGCGTTCAACTTTACGCGAAGCGCTTAGCGTCTTAAAAGCGACTGGCTGGATTGAGGTTAAGCACGGTGGAGGTACCTTTGTTAGCAAGGTGCTGCCAAGTGAACAAGAAGGTCTTGATCCATTTCAACAGTCAGACAATATTCGTGAATTGCTTGAGGTACGGATTTGGCTAGAGAGCGGTTCATCAGCTTCAGCTGCTGAGCGTCGTTCGGAGGAGGATCTGCAAAAGCTAGACAGTATCTTAAAGCAGATGGAGGATGCCATTGCAAGCAATGATCGACGGCTAAGCGAGCTGGCTGACGTAGATTTCCATCTTGCAATTGCTGCCGCGTCACATAATGAGCTGCTGCACAACCTAATGATTTCATTAAGCAGTAAGCTTGGCGAAACGATCGGTGCAACACGCCAGCTACGTTTTTTCGGCGATGCTTCCTCGGCAAACCTGCTGCATAAGGAGCATCAACGTATCTATGAAGCGATTAAGGAACGCAATAGCGCTTTAGCAAGTGAGCTCATGCGTACACATTTACTTAAAGTACAACAAACCTTAAATAATAGCCTGCAAAGCTAATAAAAAAAGCTATTGTCTCAGTGTCGCTCGGAATGAATACCTAACGAACGTGATGACAATAGCTTTTAACGTTTATACAGCTAATTTATGCTTCGATCGCCTTATCCTTTTTATTTTTGAATTTGGCAAGCAGCTTTTCTCCAACATTGGCTCTGAGCCACGGATTTACGAAGAAGTCGCCACCGAATTTACCGGCATTACCCGCAGCTAATATAACTAGGAAGCCTAACAAGGTCATATACGGATTAGTGCTGATCGTTCCTGCGAACATAAACATAAAGTTCATTAGTAGTCCAAAAAATGCTGCTGGTAAGGTTAGTATTCCTGTAACTAAGCCTATGCCGACAAGTAACTCGCCCCACGGAATAATGAAGTTAATTACGTCTACCATTGGCAACGCGACATGCTCGATAAACGCATTGTACGTTGGATATAACACTTCGCCGCCTTTAGCTACTGGATTGGTTACCACGTTAGTCAAATACCCTGTTGCATCAAATGTTCCAGTAGTCACTTTTCCCCATCCGCTTGTAATCCATGTATATCCGAGTATAATGCGGATAATCGCTACAACGATAGCAGCGTACTTGTTTTCTCGCCAAAACCTTAACATTTGAATCACTCCTCGTATTCTTTATGACTTATTCTTGATGGCTTAAGTATACGATGGGAACATTGGATAGTATGTGATTATTATCACAAATATTGTGAATTTTTTCACTTTATTTACCTTATGTAGAAATACATCTCTTGGTATTATTTTCTCAAGAATGTAGTATAGAATAGAAGTAGAATAAAGTTAAGGGTGATACATATGACTCGACATATCGAACAGCTAGTAACGCTCGCACCTGTCAAGCAAGAGGATTTGCCAATCATTAAGCAAGAATTACATGAAGCATTTTTGAAGGGGCTACAGGACAGCTTTCCTGAAGAGAAGGATCCGACAGTAATAGGACCTATTCCATCTGATGACGATTTTCATCATGCCCTTACCGCAGAAGATTCCGTTGTGCGTCAGCTTGTTCTAGATGGAGAAAGAATTGGTGGCGTCGTATTAAAAATAAATACCGACACGCAGCTTAACGAAGTACACTTCCTCTATACAAAGGCAAATGCACATGGCAACGGTCTTGGTACAAAGGCGTGGGAAGCGATTGAATTAGCGTTTCCAGATACAAAGGTTTGGGAGCTGCACACGCCGTATTTTGAAAAACGCAATATTCATTTTTATATTAATAAATGTGGATTTAAAATTGTAGAGTTCTATCGTAAGGGTATACCTAGTCCGAGCTTACCAGATGAGGAGCCTGGAGCAGATGAAGAGGAGTTTGAGTTTTTCCGTTTTGAAAAAGTGATGGAATAATAAAAAGGCACCAACGTTGAGTTAACAGCGTTTCGTGCCTTTTCTTGTATAAAAATATTTAATTGAGTGCTATCTCGGTACGATTAACGTCACTGTAGTGCCCTGTCCAGGAGCAGAAGTAACGATAAGCTTACCATTGACACCGTGTGCTCGCTCCTCCATACTGAACAGCCCTACTCCGCGCTGTTCTAGCTTACTGCTATCGAAGCCATTGCCTTGATCGCTAATCATAATTACCACTTGATTGCCTTGCTCTTGAAATTCAACCTGCGCTTCATCAACATCGGCGTACTTCGCAATATTCGTTAACGCTTCTTGGATGACACGATAGATCGCCGTCTCCTTCACAGAGCTTAGACGCTGCTTCAGCTTGCCTTCAAGCTTCACATCTATACCGAAATGCTCCGTATAATTATCAATATAGGTTCGAATGGCTGGCTCTACCCCTAAGTCATCAAGCACAGATGGTCTTAGCTGCCAAGCCATGCCACGCACATCCTGCATCATATCGCTCACCTGTGAACGTAATTGCTGAAGCTGCTCAAGCTCAGGATGATTAGCTACAACATGGTCAATTCCGATCATAAGTGAAAACAAGCTTTGACCAATTCCATCATGCAGCTCACGAGAAATTCGCTTACGCTCCTCCTCCTGCACCTCCATAACTTTGACCATCATATCCTTCAAGTCTTTCTCAGCTTGCTTCAAGCTGGTTACTTCGTTACGGATCGCTAAATATTGATACGGCTTGTCCTCTTCATCAAGAAAAGGGACGATCGTCGTATTTACCCAGTAATAGGAGCCATCCTTGGCACGATTTTTAATTTCACCTGTCCATATTTTTCCTGCAGCAATCGTTGTCCATAGTTCTTGGAAAAATGATTTTGGATGATAACCGGAGTTAATGATACGGTGATCCTGTCCGATAAGCTCTTCCTTGCTATATTTAGAAATTTCAACGAATTTCTCATTGACGTATATGATTTTCCCTTTAACATCGGTAATTGCTACAATCGAGCTGACGCCTAGTGCATATTGCACATCCACAAGCTGAATTAATCGCTGCTTTGTCAGCTCATATAGCTCCTGATCATCCATGTGAAGCTGCAAATTTTCGATCAGCTTATCCATTTGATCATATCGATTGCGCTGTTCACGGTTATTATTCATCTTCAAATTGTAACAGCCCCTTTTGCAAAGCGTATTTAATAAGCTCAGGACGTGTTTTCAAGCCAAGCTTCTCCATTAAATTACTTTTATGCGTCTCTACCGTCTTCACACTAATATATAAGTGCTGGGCAATTTCCTTATTAGCATATCCTTTAGCAAGCCAGCTAAGCACTTCTTTTTCCCGATCAGAAAGCTGCTGATAAGCCGAATCCTCGACTGGGTCTAGCGTATGTCCACTAATAAACTGACTCATTAGCTTTTTCGTCGCAGACGGATATAGATAGGCATTGCCCGCTGCAACAGCCGTTATTGCCGACACTAATTCCTCATGCGGCGCATTTTTTAATATATAACCCGATGCGCCAGCCTTAATCGCCTGAAATAAATATTGCTCATCATCATGCATCGTAAGTATTAATATATTGACCTCTGGCATAAGCTTTTTTAACTCGGCAGATGCTGTCATTCCGTCCTTACCGTGCGGCATGCTCAAATCCATTAATACAACATTCGGCTTTAGTTGCTGAACACGTGCGATCGCCTCATCTCCCTCTGAAGCTTCGCCTACTACCTCTATTTCGTTTCTACCATTTAGCAGCATCGTAAGCCCAGAGCGGACAACTGCATGATCATCACATATAAAAAGCCTAATCATCGTAACAATCCCTTCAGCATTACTTTCTTATATTATAGCGTTTCGAGCCGTGAAAATCAGCTATAATACGAAAAAGGGATAATATTACGCATAAATTAGGCGTCATTTACTTACAGATTCATTTAATTTTTTATATTGTTCAATAATTTCCTGCAGTAGCTCCGTGCCTGCTTGAATTTGCTCAGGCTCGTACGCTCCACATTTTCTCTTACCAATTAAAGCTACCCAGTAGGTTCCGTTGCAGCTGGCAAGCGGCCAAGCGGCAGCATGGGATAGCTTCTCTGTCAACATGATCGCTTCATCCGTAGGACGCACATAGACATCCTCATTACGGAATTGTATGAAGCTTCCTGTTCTTAATACTTCACCAGTTAAGCCTTGCTGTGCATGCTGACGTATTTTTTCTGTACGCTTGCTAATGCTACCGAATACAGTATTCCAGCGAACCTTACGTGTATCCTTCTCAACGACCCCAATTGCTGTTAGGTCGCTGTCCGTAACAACCGACAACTGACTAAGCTTTTGTTCTATATGATCCGTGCTGTGTGTCATAGATGTGCTCCTTTCTGACTAGATCGTCGAAATTCACATCGAATATCCTCATTATAATAGTAGATTGATTCACTGTATGTCAGGGAAACCCCTTAAAACGATGTAGGGTAATTCCCGATATTCAAACATTAAGCTTCCACGTATAGTATAGATATGGAAACCTTTCTAGAGGAGATGACACTTCATGAGTATTTATTATGATTCAAATGCTGCGAAAGTAAAACGACCGGACAGCAAGCACCGTCCTGGTTCACTAAGCACGATATTTACCGATGAACAGCTTGATCTTTTAGCATCTGTGATGCACATAAAAAAATACTCTGCAGGTACTCATTTGTTCTGGGAGGGAGATGAAGCAACAGCCGTTTACTGGATTCTTAAAGGACGCGTTAAAATTCGCAAATCGACCTCTGACGGTAAAGACCTGCTTCTATCTATCCTGCAGCCTGATGATATGATTGCCGATATCGATTCTTGGGATACGACGCATCGCTACACAGCTGAAACAATCGATCAAGTGGAAGTAGGCGTTATTCCGCGCCTGCAATTGGAAATGCTTATGTGCAAATACGGCGATTTCGCATATCGCTATGCGATGTGGATGGGGCTTATTCAGCGCAAAACGGAATCTAAGCTGCGTGATCTGCTTATGGGTGGTAAAAACGGAGCACTAGCTTCTACGCTTATTCGTCTGTGCAACAGCTTCGGTGAACATGAAGGTAATGGGATCCGTATCAATATAAAATTAACAAATAATGAATTAGCAGAGCTGGTTGGTACAACACGTGAAGGCGTCAACCGCTTACTAGCCACGATGAAAAAAGACGGTATTGTATGCAGTGAAGTGACTGGCTTTATTAAAGTCATTAATCTGCCTGCGCTAAAAGATATGGCTGGCTGCCCGCTATGTCCAACCTGTCCGAAAGAAATCTGTCGTCTGTAGTGCCTGAAATTCACTATTTTCCCCTGTGATAATATACTATATCAAGTTATATAGCCTGTATCCGTTTCGGATCTACAGGCTTTTTATTTAATAATGTGCCTCCCCTTCCCAACATCAACCAAGATAGAGTCAATCGGATCTTCGTAGCTTTCCCCCCCTCTCCTCTATATCTTGGCTAAACACCCATTTTCACACTTCTAGTGAATAAGGAACCAGCTCGTCCAGCCAACTTCTCATAGGAGCTTGCAGATAGTCTACGCAACATCTAAGCGAACAATTAAAGTATTACTAAAAAGAAAGTTATCTTCACTTGATCATTCAAGATGTCATAAACGTGTATTTAACGCCTCAAACAACAATCATATATTACAGTCAGGTTAATCTTTTGATAATATAAGATTCTGTTCAAAACCTCCTTTATTAATCTGCTAATATAGTACAACAATGACCAAAACAACTAGCTCGTTAAATCATTGTTATTATCAAAATTACGGTGAAAACTGGTATGGATTATACTCCAAAGGCTCTTCTTCATTTAGACTATACAGGTTATATTTGGTATACAGCGGTAAATGTTGCAACGCATGAATTTGGTCATGCTCAATATTTAGGTGACCATGACACAGTAAGTGAAAATGTTTATGGCTCAACTTCAGTTATGAGTTATTCAAGGGATCGAACGGATGACTCGGTACCAAAATCACATGATTTAACCGATTTAAGTAATCTAAGGAATCCATAAAAGATTAGGAGAGGTAGATACTATGAAAAGAATGGTTTTTCTATTCATTTGTTTAATAAGTCTTGTTGTTACTTCAGCGTGTGGAAGCATATCTCAAAATACTATTCAATCCGAGCAAGTAAGTGCAGACTGGCCAGTCTATTCTTTTGCTCAACTCGCTAAAGAGAAGAGTGAATTAATTATCCTTGCCACGGTTAAGTCTGTAAGTGAAATTCGTGAAAAAAACTCAAATCGTGTTGTACAAGAATCGGTGTTAGAAGTTGAAAAACAACTAGGTGGGAATATATCCTCCGAGCAAGTTATTTTACATCAATCCGTTGATAAGGTTCAGCTTGGGAAATCCTATTTATTGTTTTTACAATACAGACCACAAATAGATAGATATGTCGTGGTCGATGGGAACTCACAGATTGATATTGATGACATAAAAGCCTTTATAGAAAATAATAGTACGCTAAACTTAACGTACGAAGATGTTAAAGGTAAGTATAAGCTTAATGAATTAATCGATTTACTGAAAACTCATGACTAAAAATAAATTTACGTGGCGGTTCAATAAGCAATAAAAACGGTTGGACGAGAAATAAAATGTACCCCATAAGATGGACACTTGAAAAAGGTCATCTTATTGGATCTTTTTTTTGTTTATAATGAAAAAACAACAATCGGAGCGGATCAATATGAGCATACATTTATTCACAAAAAAACAACAGGAACAATTAAGACAGAATCCTCATGTAAAAAGACGTGGTCAGTGGAATTTTAAAAAGCTGCCGCCTGCAAAATACAGACAGCAGCTATAACAAGTTGCCTAACCTTTTAATAATTGTCCTTTACAAAGGGTACATTTTAAAATACAAATTTCTCAGTCCAACCGTTTTTTTCCTAATTCTACTCTACTTGAAGCGTCCTTTCTTCCTCCTACATTTTCTGTTAATAACTAGACATACTTTGTGATTTTTAGCACATCATTTTTACGTATTATTTTCTACAATAAAGCTATAGTTAACGTGCTTATATTATTTGGTAATAACCAAGTCACTCATGAAAAGCTAAGTTCCAGCTTTCGAGGTCACTTTTCATTTCATGAAAAGGAGGAAATGATGATGGCAGTTAAGGAATCAAGACTCCAACACTACAATAAAGACACGCCCTTTATAAAGCAAGTATTGCAGCGAGCGGAGCAAGCAGCACAACAATATGCGAGATTGAACCAGGGGCAGATTGACGGCATTGTCCAGCAGATGACGCTAGCCGGTATTCAACGTCATATGGAGCTAGCGAAGCTTGAGCTGGAAGAAACAAAAAGAGGCGTTTTTGAAGATAAAATCGCACTAAACATGCATGCAACGGAGAGTATGTATCATGCGATCAAGTATATGAAAACGGTTGGAGAAATCGAAAATAACGATTATGAAGGCTATAAGCTCATTGCCGAGCCGATCGGGACGATTCTCTCAATTGTTACAGAAACCTCGCCAGTTTCGAGCATTCTTTTCCAAGCGCTCATCGCTGTTAAAACGAGGAATCCAATTATTTTCGTCTTGCGTAAAGAGGCTCTAAAAAGCAGCATTGAAGCGGTACAAACCGTGCACGATGCTGCGATATTAGCAGATGCTCCGCATTATGCACTGCAATGGCTAGACCATCATACGTATTCGGAAATGATGGCTTGTATGTCGCACCCAGACATTGCCTTAGTTATCTCTAGTGGTGATGAAGCAGTTGCCCATGCAGCTAAGCAGCTTGGGAAAACAACGATTAGTGTAGGCTACGGCAATACACCATGCTACATCGATGAATCTGCTGATCTTAAGCAGGCAATTACAGATCTAATATTATCTAAAAATTTTGACAATGGCATGATGTTTACTGCAGAGCAAGGCCTTATTATTCATCAGAAGTTATATGATCAAGCGGTTCGCATGCTGGATGTGCTAGGCTGCTACGTGTTAGATGATGCAGAGTGTCAGCTTGTCAGTGAGCATTTATTTACCGAGCATGGCACTTTGCGTTCTAGCTATATTGGAAAATCCGCCAGTGAGCTGGCAGCAGGCGCAGGGCTTGAAATTCCAGCAGACAGCAAGCTATTAATTGCTCCTCAACTAGAGATTGGTAATCATAATCCGTTATCGCACATTAAGCCTGGGCCACTGCTCGCCTTATACCGTGCAGATGACGCGAACCATGCGCTGCAGCTAGCAGAGCAGCTGCTAGAGCTTGGAGCAGCTAAGCACTCAGCAGTAATCCATAGCTATGATGAGGAGGTAAAGTCTCGCTTTTCCAAGCAATTGCAAGTGAATCGCTTGACTGTTAACGCGCCTTCCATTGAATCAGCACTTAACTTTCGCGATAAGGAGCAGCTTCCTTTCCATGCGTTAGGCTATCAATCGTCGCTTTCACCGCAGCACTTGAACAGCGAATTGCTGCATATTAAGAAAATTTCGAATCGCAATGTTGAGATGCAATGGTTTAAAATTCCGCCGAAGCTCTATTTCTCAGCTGGAGCTACGCAATATTTAAGCAAAATGCCCGACATTAGCCGTGTGATGATCGTAACCGATCACAATATGGAGCAGCTGGGCTACGTCGATAAAGTGCAATATTATTTGCATAAGCGTACAAAACCTGTACAAATCGAAATTTTCGACCAAGTAGAGCATGAGCCCACGATTGACCTCGTTATGCAGGGCAGCAGTCGTATGCACGCCTTTCAGCCAGACTGTATTGTAGCGCTTGGCGGTGGTTCAGTGATCGATGCAGCGAAAGCCATGTGGTTGTTTTATGAAAGTCCTGAAACGAATTTCGATACGATTAAAATGAAATTCATGAATATTCGCAATCGTGTTTACAAGTATCCGCATCTCGGTAAACGTGCCAAGCTTGTCGCTATTCCAACAACGTCAGGCACTGGCTCAGAGGTTACCTCATTTGCAACGATTACGGATACGAGCAAGGGGCAATCGAAATACCCGCTCGCGGATTACGAGCTAACGCCAGATGTAGCGATTATCGACGCTGATTATACGGGCAGTCTCGCTCCAGCATTAATAGCCGACACAGGCATGGATGTGCTGACTCACGCCATCGAAGCTTATGTGTCCATTATGGCAAACGATTTTAGCGACGGACTAGCAATCAAAGCGATTCAGCTTGTACTAGAAAATTTGGAAAAATCATTTGCAGCTGGAGATCCTGTTGCTCGTGAGAAAATGCATAATGCTTCAACGATTGCAGGCATGGCATTCTCTAATGCTTTCCTAGGAATTTGCCATAGTCTATCCCATAAATTCAGCGCAGAATTCGGCTTACCGCATGGTCGTGCTAATGCAATCCTGCTGCCGCACGTGATTCGGTACAATGCTTCTCGACCGACGAAGTTCCAAAGCTTCGCAAACTATAAGCATTTCCAAGCCGATGTGCGCTATGCTGAAATCGCTAGACTGGCAGGCTTACCTGCTTACACCTCAAGCGAAGGTGTTAACAGCTTAATTTCATGTGTTCGAGGTCTCAACCGCTCGCTCGGTATTCCAGAAAGCTTTAAAGAAGCAGGAATTGCTGCTGCATCCTTTGAATCAAAGGTCAACTATTTGGCTGAACGAGCATTTGAAGACCAATATACCAATTACAACCCGCGTTTACCTCTTGTCTCCGAGCTCGCCGAGCTATATCGACAGGCGTTTTATGGAGAATTTAAATAATAGAATGTAGGAGGAGTCATCATGAGTACAGTTCAAATGCATCACACCGACAAAGGGGCACATCGTTCATTTAAGCAAGGGGATTGGAGTACGGAAATTAACGTAAGAGATTTTATTATTCGCAACGTATCGCCCTACCAAGGAGATGAGTCTTTTCTAGCTGCAGCAACTGGGGCAACCAATACACTGTGGGATCGTATTAGTGAGCTATCTCGCGAGGAACGAGAGCGCGGTGGCGTGTGGGATGTTGATACAACGAAGACCTCTACCATTACTTCTCACGCACCTGGCTATATTGATCAATCTCTTGAAAAAATTGTAGGTGTACAGACGGATGCTCCGTTCAAACGCTCGGTTCAACCATTCGGTGGTATTAAAATGGTTGTTGATGCCTGCAAGGCTTATGGCTATGAGGTTCCACAGGAGCTGGTTGATCTATTTACCACTATTCGCAAAACACATAACCAAGGGGTATTCGACGCCTATACTCCTGAAATGAGACTTGCACGTAAGACAGCGATCATTACTGGTCTGCCTGATGCTTACGGCCGCGGACGCATTATTGGCGACTATCGTCGAGTCGCTTTGTATGGGGTCGATGCACTAATCGCAGCAAAAGAAGGGGATAAAGCAATCAGCGAAGCTCTGCCAATGTCTGATGATGTTATTCGCGAGCGCGAAGAGCATTCCGAGCAAATTCGTGCGCTGCAAGAGCTTAAAGAGATGGCAGCAGCTTATGGCTTCGATATTAGCCGCCCTGCTCAAAATGCACAGGAGGCTATTCAATGGCTATACTTTGCATACCTCGGTGCAATTAAAGAGCAAAACGGTGCAGCGATGAGTATTGGTCGCATCTCTACCTTCCTTGATATTTATGTAGAACGCGACTTGCAGGAAGGTACACTTACCGAAGAAGAGGCTCAAGAGCTGTTCGATCATTTTGTAATGAAGCTGCGTATTGTGAAATTTTTACGCACACCTGATTACAATGAGCTATTCTCTGGCGACCCTACATGGGTAACGGAATCAATTGGTGGACTATCTACTGAAGGTGTGCCGTTAGTTACCAAATCCTCCTTCCGTATTCTGCATACACTTTATACGCTCGGTCCATCACCTGAGCCGAACTTAACAGTATTGTGGTCTACTCAATTACCGCAAGGCTTCAAAAACTATTGCTCGAAGGTTTCCATTGAAACTAGCTCGATACAATATGAAAATGATGATCTGATGCGCCCAATCTACGGTGATGATTACGGTATTGCCTGCTGCGTATCAGCAATGAAAATCGGTAAGCAAATGCAATTTTTCGGAGCGCGCGCTAACCTAGCGAAATCATTGCTCTATGCAATTAATGGCGGTGTCGATGAGAAGCATAATGTTAAGGTTTACCCTAAAGATCTTCCTGCCTTAACTGAAGGCGTGCTGGATTACGATACAGTGATGAAAAACTTCGATGCCGTTATGGAATGGCTTGCGGAGCTATATATTAATACACTTAACGTTATTCACTACATGCATGATAAATATTGCTATGAGCGCTTGGAATTCGCGCTGCATGATCGTGAAATCTTGCGTACAATGGCATGTGGTATTGCCGGACTATCGGTAGTAGCAGATAGTTTAAGTGCTATTAAATATGCGAAAGTAACGCCGATTACCAATGAACAAGGGATCGCTGTTGATTTCCGTATCGAAGGTGAATTCCCACAATACGGTAACAACGATGATCGTGTCGATTCGATCGCTGTCGAGCTAGTCGAAACGTTTATGAACAAGCTGAAAAAGCATAAAACGTACCGTAATTCGATCGCAACACAATCTGTACTAACGATTACTTCTAATGTCGTATACGGTAAAAAGACTGGTACAACTCCTGACGGTCGTAAAGCAGGTGAACCATTCGCACCTGGTGCTAACCCAATGCATGGTCGTGACCGCAAAGGCGCACTAGCATCCTTAACAAGTGTTGCGAAGTTGCCATATGAGCATGCATTAGATGGTATTAGTAATACCTTCTCCATCGTCGGTAAAGCGCTAGGTAAGGATGAAGCTGCCCAACGCAACAATCTAACTGCGGTGCTCGATACGTATATGGGGCAAAAAGCGCATCATCTTAACGTCAATGTGTTTGATCGTGAAACATTACAGGATGCAATGGAGCATCCTGAGCTATATCCACAACTAACTGTACGTGTATCTGGTTATGCTGTAAACTTCATTAAGCTGACGAAGGAGCAGCAGCTTGAGGTTATTAGTCGTACCTTCCACGGTGCGTTGTAATGTACACTAAGCTTGAGCCACAAGCTCAAATCCAGCATGACTCACAAGCCAAAGGACGGATTCACTCCTTCGAGTCCTTTGGCACAGTCGATGGCCCTGGTATTCGCTTCGTACTATTTATGCAAGGCTGTGCGCTGCGCTGCCAATTCTGTCACAATCCAGATACATGGGATACCTCAACTGGTAAGGTAATGACGGTAGATGAAGTGATCGCTGAAATCGAGCCATTTATCCCTTATTACCGCGCATCTGGAGGTGGGGTAACATTTTCTGGCGGCGAGCCGTCACTGCAGGCACCGTTTCTAGCAGCACTGGGACGAGAGCTTAAACGTCGCTATCAGCTGCACCTCGCAATGGACTCCTCAGGCTTCTGTGACGGAGCTCATTTGCAGGCAACCGGCTTACTTGATGTGCTAGATCTCGTGCTGCTCGATCTGAAAATGATCGACGAGGATAAGCATAAGCAGCTGACGACACAGTCTAATGAGCGTATATTGCGAACCGCTCAATATTATAGTAAGCACGGCACAAAGCTATGGATTAGACATGTGGTCATTCCAGAAGTAACGACGGATGCTAACGATGTCGATCGATTAGCCGCTATAATTAGCTCGCTCTCTACTGCGGAAAAGGTTGAACTGCTACCCTATCATGAAATGGGCAAGTTCAAATGGCAGCAGCTTGGACTAAGCTACGAGCTGGAGCATATTAAACCGCCAAGCCGTGAGCTGCTTACTTCGGTTCAGCAGCAATTACAAGAGCAGCTTGAAATACCAGTCTCATATTAATCCAATTGAAAAAGTAATAAAAATAAAACCTCCAAAGCCCTATACTGCTTCCTATTGCTAGACCTATCTAACAATTGGAGCAGTAGTTTTATGGGCTTGGAGGTTTTGTTAATACGTAAAAGCTTATTGTGAAATAAATAAATAAGATTACTTTACTGTTGCTGCACGAAGCAATTCTTGCTGTTTGATTGCGTCAAGAATTGTACTTTTTTGAATTTTGATCTTATTTTCCTTAATAGGTGCAGGAGCTGGATACATGGTAACACCTCCTTTTCAATATATCTCATACAATAGTATTATATAGCAATTTTGAAAGAAAATCTGTAATGTTGATCACATTTTCTATTTCGATTTCAAGCGGTTGAGAAAATATTTTAGATCATTGAAATTCACCTTGTAGATGTTTTCTAAGCCGTGGAAGCCTTCTCGCTGTCCACTAAACGTAGCGAATTTACGATATAGCTTATTGACATAAGGATTGCTATCCTGTGCAGCAAAAGCTACCGTATGAGGCTTTGGAAACACATGTTGATCGATATAATTGATTGAGTCACGAAAGCCTTGCATAAAAACTCTACTGCTCCGCTGCTCGGGGTGTATAATGACCGAGCTAATGTATAAGCAGCCCCCATTAGCATCATACGTAAACTCATCGTCTGACGTAAGCCAATAATTCATCGCAGCAATAACCTGTTGATGCTCGTTAAAGGATAGTACAATCGAGGATTGCTCCAAATTAGTTAACAAATATATCAACGCTTCTTCTAAGCTCATTTGCTTAGAGAAATGCTCACGATATGTAATAAACATCGCTGAAAATTTCGCACGTTCGGTATCCGATGTTGTAAAAACAGAGTGGCTATACATTGATGCAACCGCCCTTCTCTCAGATTGAATCTACTTATTTCAAAACTACTAGCTCAACCTCTCCTCTAGTACCTTCGTTACATAGCTGTTTAATTCAGGATGCTTGCGTAGCATATGCTGCAGTACTTTGCGCTGCAGTGTAATGACAACACATGGCGTAATTGCTGTAATCGTTGCGGTACGAGGAATATTGTGCAGTAGCGCAATCTCTCCAAAATGATCCCCGTCCTCAAGAACAGCAAGCTTAACCTGCTCTCGCTCACCAAGCTCGTTGACAACCTCCTTCGTAACAGCTACTCGACCGCGAATAATAATATAGAACTTCTCACCACGCTCGCCCTCGCGAATAATGGTTGCTCCTTGTTCATAACGCTCCGTATTAAACAGCATTGCTAAGTCCTCAAGCACCTCTGATGATGCTTGCTTGAAGAAGGTTAACTGCGACAAGCGGTGCGCATCAACCGTCACTTCTTCCCCTTCATCCGATAGCACAAAACCGGCTTGCTTTTGCCATAGCTTATAATATTGCTGCTGCTGCGCAAGTAATTGATCATGCGTCCCCTGCTCTACAAGCTTGCCTTGATCAAATACACAGATAAGATCATTCTCTGTAACGGTAGATAAACGATGTGTAACAGAGATGACTGTACGATTCAATGCTAGCCTTTTAATTGTTTCGTTAATTGCTGCTTCTGTTACAGGATCGAGTGCCGAAGTCGCTTCATCCAAAATAAGCAGCTGTGGTTGACGCACAAGGGCACGAGCAATCGCAAGACGTTGCCGCTGACCACCTGAGAAATTACTGCCTTCATCCAGCACCCTGGTTTCATAACCCTCGGGTAAAGAAACAATATAATCATGTATCTCAGCGAGCTTAGCTGCTGCTATAATATCCTCATCACTTGCCATAGGATTACTCAGTGCTATATTCTCTCTAATCGAACCAGTAAACATAAAATTATCTTGAAATACAACGGCTAATTGCTGTCGATAAGCAGCTAGCTTACCGGCAATAAGCGGAGATTCATTAACGGCAATCATTCCTTCATTTGGCTGATAAAGACCTAGTATTAGCTGGATCATCGAGCTTTTGCCTGAACCACTGCTTCCGACAAATGCGACATTACTTCCGCAAGGAATATTAAGATTAATGTCCTGCAGCACATATCGCTCAGGCTCGTAGCCAAAGCTAACTCCTTCTAGCTTAATCGACATCTGCTCCATCTGCTCTTTATTCCCCGCTTCAAGCAGCGCGTCTTCCTCTGCTTGCTGCATTGCTTGCTCAATTCGCTCTATACTTACCTTGGCATTGGTGATTGCCGGAATAATAAACGTAAGACTAAATACAGAATTCCCCATCGACATATACATCGTATAAAATGCGACCAGCTCACCAATGGTAATATGGTCTGTTAGCGCTAAGTATGAGCCATATAGCATAATTACTAAATTGACAAACAATAGACTAACCATCGGAACTCTGCCTAACGCAGCATTAATAATATTAAGGGAATAGCTGCTTACAAAGAGCTGTTTTAAGCGCTGCTCAAATCGGTCTTGCATGACCTGCTGTAGGCTATAGCTTTTAATAAGCTTCTGTGCCTTTACATTTTCCGTCACATCGCTGTTTAGCGCTGCTGCCTGCTCCTTATACTGCTGATAAATTTCTGCTGAGCGTTTGTTAAGCAATAACGGACCAACAACGATAAGCGCTGCCCCTGCAATAATAAGCAATGCCATACTCCACTGCAAATAAAGCAGTATACTCATGCTAACGATGACAACGATAAACGATTGTAAGCCTGTTGAAAGCAGTTGAGTCATTGTGCTGCTAACGGTTGGTATGTCATCAGAAAATAATACGACACTATCACCGCTGCGCTTACCTTGAAAATATCGAATATGTAGATGCTGTAGCTTGACGAAAAGTGTACGCCTAATATCTTGCTCCACAAGCGCATTCAGCTTGGACAACAGACGATCTCCGTACACCCCAGCAATAGTGCAACCAATACCGAGCACTAATAGCAGACTAGCAATAATACCGAAGATCTCCTTATTTTTCGGTGTAACCGCATAGTCGATAATATAGTTAAAGCTTAGTGGAGCAACAGAAACGAATAATATATCAAGTCCAAATAGTAGTAAAAATGCTAATGTAAGCAGCCTATAGCTTTTTATATAGCGAAAAATTGTGCGAATAACAATCCACATGCGCGGCTTCTCTCTTTTCATTAAAAGTATTGTTGCTGTGGGAATTGATTAATGTAGGACTGAACTATGGAGTAGGGTATTGTGTAATAATCCAATTTACCGTATCCCGAATCACTAGATTCAGGAATAAGCCGGAAGTGTTTTGCAATAAGGCTTCGTATTCGAGGATCTTGCTTACACCAAAATTGCAGCTCATGAGCAGGCTCTTCACTATAAGAAACAAATTGCACGAGCATTTGCATAAATGAGAGTAGCATTCTAGTGCTACGGTAGCTCGGATCGATATATAGCACTTGAAGCTGTACAATCTCACGATTATTGTAATCTTCCTGAGCAGTGCCTCGGATAAAGCTAAGGCAGCCGACAACATGATGCTCATCATCAAATGCTAAAAATATTTCCTCCCTCATCAGAACAGGACTAGCCAAATAAGCTAATGACACAGTAAATGGATATGGCATATTAAGCTGATCGTAAACATCGAGCACATATTCAACATAGCGCTGCATATACATCGGGGTTGTCACTCTCGTCATTTCGTAAAGCAAGCTAACACCTCACATTTAGTTGCTGTATGCACTGACAACTATTGCCCTGCATTTATGAATTCATCGTTACATATTACTATGATACAACTACTACCCTATATATGTCACTCACCACTCTTGAGCTTTACTTCAGAGAGGAGTATACTAATACTATATAAAAGTAAGTTGAGATCTCAATCAGCAACGATTAGAGACTAAGATAGACTGGAGGGAATACAATGATTACAATTACTGAACTAGCTGCAGAAAAAATTAATGAAATGCTGCAAGAAGAAAATAATCCCGATCTATTTTTACGTGTAGGCGTTAAAGAAGGTGGATGCAGTGGCTTTTCTTATGGCATGGGATTTGATGATGAGCAGGTAGACGGCGATAACTCTTTTGAAGTACAAGGCTTGAAGGTCGTCGTAGATCAAGACAGCGCGAAATATCTTCGTGGACTCGTGATTGACTACAAGGAATCTGCAATGTCTGGTGGCTTCACCATCGATAATCCAAATGCTACAGTGACTTGCGGCTGTGGTTCAAGCTTCCGCACAGCTTCAGATGCGGGCAATCCAGCTGCTGATCCTTGCTAATTCTAAAAAAAGTATAATTGGGTTTATCATTAACCTCTTAATAGATGTTTGTGAATATACATCTGTTAAGAGGTTTTTTATTACATAAAATTGGCATCATCAAGCTGAGCTTTTCATGCAAATAAATTGTTATATTCGCTCATCCTATATGAGTAACAATTGTTCACTAGCTTATCGATGATGAGCCTAATGAATGGAGATGAATGCTTTGAAAAAAAACCTCGTTGTATTAGGTGGTGGATACGGTGGTTTAGCAGTCATACATGAGCTGCTGCAAAAAGGACTTCCGAGCCAGATTCATATTACGCTAATTGATCGCCAGCCGTTTCAAGGCCTTAAAACGGAATATTACGCTTTGGCAGCAGGCACATCATCGGATTCTGATCTAAGAGTTGCGTTTCCACAATCTCCAGACGTCACCATTGTTTTAGGGGAGATACAGTCCTTTGATCAAGAACGAAAGCTTGTATTGGTCGAGGGGCATGATCCAGTCAACTACGATTACTTGATAATTGGACTAGGTTGTACCGATCATTATCACGGTGTACGAGGTGCGGAGCAATATAGCTATGGCATTCAAACGTTTAAGGCAGCACGCGAGGCGTATACCGCATTAAACAATGTGGCTCCATATGGCACGGTCACCATTGTTGGCGGAGGTTTAAGTGGAGTGGAAATGGCTTCCGAGCTAAGAGAAAGCCGTGGCGATCTCAATATTGCTATCATTAATCGCGGACCCCGACTGCTTGGCGGTTTTCCAGAGGGAATTCAAACCTATGTCGCAGAATGGTTAATTGAGCATCAAGTGGAATTACTGCTTAATACGCAAATCGAGTCTGTTGAGCAGCAATCACTCTGTGTCCATGGTAACGACAAACCGCTTAATACTGATATTACGTTGTGGACAGCAGGCATTCAGCCAGTTCCGATCGTACAGCAGCTTAATGCCAAAAAAGACGCCAGTGGGCGTCTCATGCTGAATCAGCACTATCAATTGCTGGATGATCCAACGATATTTGTTGTCGGAGACTGTGCTGCACTGCCATTTTCACCAAGTGCACAGGTAGCAGGCATTCAAGGCGAGCATATTGCCCATATTCTGCTTGCCATATGGCGTGATAAGCCGATACCCGTCGAGCAAATAAAACTGCGCGGCACGCTTGGCTCACTTGGTAAACATTGTGGCTTTGGCGTCATGGGTTCAATGTCCATTAAAGGACGTGTCCCTCGTCTAATTAAAAGCGGTATTCTTTGGCGCTCTAAACATTTTTAATATGAAATTATAATTGATCTAATAAGCGATCAAGCGCCGCTTGGTTTTCTGCTTCTTCAACTAAAAATTTCTGAATTTTTTCATCCAGCTCAGGTACCGAATCTGCTGCCACAATAGTTCCATTCACTAAAGCAAACGGTTTTAGATAGCATTCACCACAATTGCCAAGGCATCCGTACTCGGTCGTTTCATACGTATCATCAAGCTCATATTTATCAAGCAGCACCTCCGTGCCGTGATGCATATTGCTTGTACAAAATTCGATTGTTGGTTTTAACATGGCCACACCTTTACTTTCAACATCTTGCTGCAATAGCTGCATTATTCCAAGTTTCTCATGCAACAACTTATACGGCAGTTGTGTTCTTTTGTAATTCTTTGTACTATAATAGAATAGAAAGGAGATGAATGCAATGAGTGAACAAGTACAAGATACGATTTATGATGAAGTTCTGGACGTGCTAGACAAGCTTCGCCCGTTTTTACAACGTGACGGTGGTGACGTTGAGCTTGTAGATGTAGAAGATGGCATTGTTAAACTTCGCTTGATGGGTGCTTGCGGTAGCTGCCCAAGCTCCACAATTACGCTAAAAGCTGGTATTGAACGTGCTCTTCTTGAAGAAGTAGACGGCATCGTAGAGGTAGTTCAAGTATTCTAATATACATGCCGCTAATGTGGTCCAAAGCGATCTCGCTTCGTGCGAGATCGCTTTATTTTTGCTGGATATTGGCGCGAATAGGGTCAAATGCACCCGTTACGTCAATAATATTTCCGGTTAAGTAGCTCGACTTATCCTCACATAAGAAAGCGATCACTCGTGCAACATCTTCTCCTGTCCCTGGACGTCCAATGGGATTCTCTTCGTCGTAATCACTTAATACCTCGTGAATAGACTTTTCCTTATACTCTCCCTTAATATCACCTGGCCCGATCATATTCACCGTTATGCCATATGGTGCTTCCTCAACCGCTAATGACTTGGTAAACGATACAAGTGCTGTTTTTGCAGCTGCATAGACAGCGCGCTGCGGCCAAGCACGCGCTTCATTCGCATGTCCAAAGCCAAAATGAATAATGCGTCCCCAGCCATTGCTACGCATATATGGCAATACATGATGATCAAGTAGCATTGCCGAAATTAGATTACCTTGAATAAGTGAGGTAATTAACGCTTGATCATATTGCTGAAACAGCTTGCGTTCGCGAACAAATGGCCCCGCGTTATTAATTAAAATGTCAACGCCACCATCCCAGAGCTTCACTTCCGCTGCCAATGCATCAACACCTGCTGAAGTTGATAAATCTGCTTGTGCTAGCCGCACCTCCACACCATATTGCGAAAGCTGCTGCTGCAATAGTCTTGCTTCCTTTTCGCTTCCGTTATAATGGAGCAGCAAGTTACAGCCCCTTGAAGCTAGCTCGATTGCAGTACGCTTACCTAATCCTTTAGCACTGCCAGTAATAAGTGCCTTTTTCCCCATAAGAAGCACTTCCATTCCCCTTTCCCAAGCCTATCGCCTTTTAATGACGATGCAGCAAGCGCTCGGCATATTGAAATGTTAATCGTATTGACTGAATTGCCATATGTAAACCAGAAGCTAAATCCTGCAGCTGCTGATCTAAGTTTTCAAGCATAACCTCTTGACCGTACATTCTCGTTTCCTGCAGTAAATCATCATGCATCTCCGAGTTCATGTAGTGGATTTCAGTATTTCTGCGACGGCGTAAGCGATGTGTTGATTCCTTACAGCTTTCCTTAAGAGCGTTAAGTGGTACGGTTAGCTCAGGATGAACACCTCGTTCACGCATCGTTCTTAATACAGTAAAGTATGAGAAATGCGATTTGATACGTTCAGTGCGAATCTCGAGCAGCTCATTAAGAAATGTGCCTAATTTATCAAGCAGAGAAAATACTCGAATAAAACCGTTCTTATCAAAATAAACGTAGCGAGCGTAATTTAGTCTCTGCTCCTCGTCCATATCGGCGAGTGAGCCGCTTATAATTTTCTCTCTAAATTTTTTTGCAGCATAATGACTTGAATATAGTTCATGGATGGAGGAACGTAAGCCGTTGCTCCAAATTTCAAAGCGTGACCAATACTTATTTGCCTCTTCGCTTTCTTTACGCTTAGCAGAAGCTGCAACAGCGTAGCGCTGCAATAGCTGGTCGACTTCAACAAAATTCAAATCTGACTGAACCTCATCATCTGGAAATAAAAATTGCAGCACCAAGCACACCTCACTTTTCAAAACTTTGTATGTAGCTACAATAATACCATATTTATGGATAGTCACGCACCTTATGCTCAAGAGCAATATGTTCTTTCAACGCTCCTGAGTAAGTGAAGAACCAATCACGGTTTAGTGCTCCGAAGTAAGTGATGCCCAGCCACGGTTTAAACGCCCCTGCTTTTGATTAGTATTTATGGTAAGCAGGGGCATTTAAAGGTGGCACACTCCGCTTGGTTCATCACTTACTTCTCCGCTGTAGCGGCTAGTGTCATGCTTCGGAGAATTTTGAGGTGTTTGATCTGCTTTGATCAGCAGCGCCACTTAAAGGTGGCGCGCTTCGCTTGGCTCATTCACTTTCTCCTCCGCTGTAGCTACTTTGCCTTTCCCTTCGGGGCTATCTGCTGGTCATTGCTTAGACGGCTCTAGTCACGGTTTAGCGCACCGAAGTATGTGTTGCCCAGCCACGGTTTAAACGAACCTGCTTATTATTCGTATTTAAGGTTAGCAGGGGCATTTAAAAGTGGCTCGCTTCGCTTGGTTCATCACTTCTTCTCCGCTGTAGCTTCTTTTACGTTATTCTTCGAGGCGTTTCGCTAGTCATTGCTCTGACGTCTCTCGTCTTACTACGCTCCGGAGCCTTCTATCTCCCCACTCAATTTCCCCACAACAAAAAAAAGCTAAAGGACGTTAAGCCCTTTAGCTTTTTTCACGATATATCCACGATCTTATGACGAGATCGACTAGCATGCCGAACAATGCGACGATGATTAGGTTATGCAGTAAGCTTGTAAATAAGAACCAGTTATCGCTACCAATGGAGTTAACTAGCCAAGCTCCGCTTAGCACCTGTCCCAGCACTAATATGACAATCGCCAGCGATGTTCTAGTTAATGACGAGTTACCTGTCAGTCGTTTAATATAAAAATATAAGGCAATTAATACAATTCCAAGAACTGCAGCTCCAACACGGTGTATAAAGGCAATCCCTGTTGCGCCGGACATCTCCGGAATAACTTCACCATTACATAGCGGCCAGCCTAAGCAACCGCCAGCGCTCTCCGTGTGCCGAATAAATGCCCCAAGATAAACAACTACATAGCAGTAAATTGATGCTGCTAGCGCCCACGGCATGAGCTTTCGTGGAAATACTGCCTTTTCCACAACACCTCTTTTATCTCGATAACACCAGATGACGAGCAATAAGGTAGCTGCAAATGCAATTAATGAAATTCCGAAATGAATCGCCATTATTGGGGGTGATTGCGGCCACAAGACAGCGGCAGCTCCCATTAACGCCTGAATAATTGTAAATAATAGTGCGTACCAAGCATATTGCATTGGTTCACGTAAAGACTTATCTTGTTCACGTTTATACTTGCGATAAATCATCACAAACACCGCAGTAACGATAATTCCTTCCAACCCGCTAACGGCACGATGTGAGTATTCAATGAGAGACTCTACCGTATATGCAGGAACAAATTTACCATTACATAACGGCCAGTCATCACCACAGCCGCGCCCTGAATCCGTATTCGTAACGAGAGCCCCTGCTAACAGCACGAGCAACATACCGATACAAGACAGATTAGCTAATATCCGAAATCGTTTCGTAACCTTCATGTACTCACCTAATTCTTATTAGTCTGTCTCATTCATTATAGCGAGTCGATTAGGCAAAAACCATGTTCAAATTGTGAAAATTGTAACAATACTATAACACTTCCGCGATTTCTACAGCTCTATTCACAAACTGTTCAATTTCCTCGCGTGTCTTACGTAGCTTATTCACAAAACGCACAAGCTCCTTGCCGTTCTTAAATGCAACAAAGCTCGGAATCCCTAGAATATTAAGCTCAGAGCATAAATCAGGCAATTCATCGCGATCGATCTCATAAAACGTAACTTGTTCTTTGTATTGATCTTCCACTTCAGGCATAAACGGATTAATATAATGACAGTCTCCACACCATGTTGTTTTGAACACAATAATCGTTAGTTTTTCTCCCGTAATTAACTGGCGATATTGCTCTTCTGTTGTAATTTTGTCCATCAATGACTCCTCCTCAATTTTTCTACTAAGCAGCACCCATTACGCGCATTAGCTTTTTCAATGGTCCTCTTAATTTCCCAGGTAATACTTCAATATCGTTTACCGTCAGTATCTTAAGCTTCAGCAGTAATATACCATAAATTCCGCATAATATACCCCCAGAGACGATCACCGCTAACAAATAAGAAAGCTTGTCCGCCAGCCCTTCGGTAAGCTGAAGCATACCGTACTCAGCCCCCCAGCAAGCTGCTGTTGAGATAAGTACAGCTCCGATATATGGAAGCCATTTTTTACCCATTACCTTCAATGTAACATATTTCTTAATTAATGATAAATTCATTAGTGTAATAACGATAAAACAAGCCGTTGTTCCAATTACAAAACCTGCTACACCAAAGAAATACCCACAGATTGTTGTTACGACGATTTTTATGATTAATCCGGTAATCGTATGCATCATCGTCTGTCTTTGTTTACCTAAACCATAAAGAATAGAATTCGACGTCATCATCGTAATTTGAAAAATTGTACCTATACAAAGAAGTGCAATTGTTTGGTATCCTTCTGGACCAGGGAAAAACAATCCTGAAATCGAATAAGCGGAAGCCGAGAAAAACAATGCAACTGGCACACCCGTCAAACATACGATTTTCATAACCATCGAAGACTGACGATCAGCTTCTGCTTGATCCTTGCGAGCAAATGCAGCTGAAATAATCGGGATAATCGCTGAACCTAGTGCAATTGCGAGGATTGGCGGTATACCTGCAAGAGTAATCGCTCGAACCGTTAAAATTGCACCCTGTGCTACTGCTTCAGCCTCAGAATAAACCTTAGCTGTAATTCTGAAAAAGAATGTTGAATCGAATAAATATGCCAAATTAATCGCCATAGATGTTACCAAGGCTGGTAGTGACATTCTTAATATTTCACCATAAATGGTGCGGAACTTTAGCTTTTTCCCTTTTACAATGCTCTGGTTAGGCATCAATGCTGCGCGTGCTTCGGCAGACATATTCAAATGCTCATCTTGCTTTTTCAGCTTGCGTGCGTAATAAAGCATAACGAGAAATGCTGCAATACTACCAAAAATATTACCAAAGCTAATCGCTGCTGCGGCAGCTTCATCACTGTAGCCTAATGAAATAAATGCAAAACCTAGTGCTAAACCAAGAATAACACGAGCAAATTGCTCAACGATCTGCGAATGGCCGCCTGCCGTCATCATTTGTCTACCTTGAAAATAACCGCGCATCATTGCGATTGTCGGAAACAATATTAGCGTAGGTGCGATCGCTTGTACTGAAAGTGTTATTGATTCTTTGTCCACAATACTGGTATACAGCGGTGCCAGAAAGAATAGTGAGGCAGCAAGAATAATTCCTGTTGCCGCACCAAACCATAAAGAAGCTCTGTAGATCTGCTTTGCTTCATCATAATTCCCTACCTCAATGCGTTCTGATACCATTTTACTGATTGCGCTCGGAAAACCCGCTGTTGCAAGGACAAGCAAAGTTAGATAAATTTGATTGGCATTGGTAACAGCATATTGTCCCTCGTCGCCTAGCATATAGGTAAGAGGTATTTTTTGAAACAGCCCTAACGCCCTGGCAATCAACGCCGCTAACGCTAAAATTAATGTACCTTTTAATAAAGAGTCTTTTTTTAATGTCGCCATTTCGCTCTACTAACCTCTCATCCTACAATTGTTCCAACGGCTGATGATTTCCGCGAACTGGAGCTGCAGTTTGGGTTGGTTTCGCCCAATGAATTCCATTTGCGATAACCTTCAATACATGCTCATTGTAATAAGTCGGGAATGTCTCATGACCAGGTCGGAAATAAAAGACTTTACCTTGTCCGCGATAAAACGTACAACCGCTGCGGAAAACTTCACCACCCTGAAACCAGCTAACCAATATTAGCTCATCTGGAGTTGGGATATCAAAGTGCTCACCGTACATTTCTTCGTGGTCTAGCGTAATGTATTCTGGTAAGCCTTCGGCAATGCGATGACCTGGATTGACAACCCAAATTCTTTCCTTTTCATTGGCTTCTCGCCATTTTAAGTCACAGCCTGTCCCCATTAGCTTTTTAAATATTTTCGAGAAATGCCCTGAATGCAGCACAATTAAGCCCATGCCCGCCATCACGCGTGCATGAACCCGTTCTACAATATAGTCCTCCACTTGATCATGGCCCATATGTCCCCACCATAAGAGGACATCCGTGTTAGTCAGAATCTCTTCCGTCAAGCCGTGCTCCGGCTGATCCAAGGTTGCTGTACGAATATTGAACTGATCACAAGCTAAGCCCTTTTGCAGCGCAATATGTATGCCTTCTGGATAAACTCGTGAAACCTCTTCATGTTGTTTTTCATGCAGAAACTCATTCCATATCGTAACATTGATCACTTCTATTCCTCCTATGCTTACCAAACCCACACTATAAATAAAATAATCATCACTAGCTGCAGCACGATTTTGACAACAAAGCTGCTTAACAGCCCAACTAACGAGCCCCAGCCAACAAGTAAAGATTGTTTAAACTTCGCACCAACAATCAGCTCGCCAATTACCGCACCTAAAAAGGGTCCTAACACTAAGCCCACAGCAGGGATAACAAAAGGACCGATAATAATCCCTATCGTCGATCCGATCACTGACGCTTTTGAGCCGCCATACTTTTTAACTCCCCAAGCGCCAACAACATAGTCAGCGACAACTAACACTATAAGTATAAACGTTTGAATAATCCAAAACCAAATATTAAATTTGCTAAACGTAACAAGCCAGCCGTATATAAAGAACGCTCCATATATCGCAAATACGCCCGGCAGTACTGGATAGACTGCCCCTATCATACCGACAATAAACAAAACTACGACAAGTACAATCCCTAAAATCTCCATCATCTAACCTCACTTTAACTAAAATAAAGTGGTTCTACGCCATTAAATATATATTTTCTAATAACCTCTGCTACGCCGTGCTCATTGTTCGAGAACGTAATAAAATCAGCCGCCGCCTTCACTTCATCCTGAGCATTTTCCATAGCAACGCCAAGCCCAACTGCCTGAATCGCTTTAATATCATTTAAACTATCACCGACAGCGATAACTTCCTTTAGATCAATGGAAAGATGCGAGCATAAATGCTGCAGCGCCGTTGCTTTCGAGATGCCAAATGGGTTAATCTCCAAATTATAAACGGATGAGTTGGATATTTCTAGCTCTTGCCAAGCTTCAATCTGCTGACGAATTTCATTAATTATTTCGATGTTCTCATCATAATAGCCAAATTTCAGCCATTGGTATTGATTCCAATCACTTTGCAGCTCGTGCCAGCTATCTTTATTAAAAATTCGCTCCGTTGTATACGCCCAAAACCATGTTTTTGGGTATAGCTTCGTAAGCTCATGCAGCTTTTCCACCCATGAAGTGTCTAAGGTCACACGACGCAATAAATCGTTCGGTCTTCGCCAGATTTCACCGCCGTTGACGGTAATCAATGGAGCTTCAAGCCCCATTTCCTCTGCATAACCAATTGCATTCATATAGCCACGACCTGTGGAGAGCATAACGATGACACCTTGCTCGATCGCTTTTTTTATCCAGATTAGGTTAACGTCACTTACGTGAAGCTCATCATTCAGTAATGTTCCATCCATATCTAGTGCTAATAATTTGTACTGACTCACATTACCCCTCCTCAATTTTCATGGCAACCGTTCATTAAAAAGAAAGGCTGACCGTATAGCGGAATCGCCATGCGATCAACCTTACTCTATTGCTTCAGTTCCCCAATATCATATGCTATTCTTCAGAGTTTTGACCATCGAGCTGCTCGCCTTCAGCATTTTCATCCGTATTGACAGGTGAGCCATCTCTTTCTTTTCCGAATAACTTTTTATACAATTCATCATTCGGGCTATCTCCTAAACCAAAAACAGCATCATAAGCATCAAAGATTTGACGCGCAATGGGAGCAGCCCCCCAACCACCAAAGCCGCCATCTGGTACAACAACCGCTACGGCCAGCTTCGGATCATCAGCAGGCGCATAGGCGATAAACACCGCATTTTCGGCACGACGACCAGCGACCTCTTGCTCTGATGTACCGGTTTTACGTAAAAAGCTATGCTGGAATCCATCGAAGCCCTGAACACCAACCTTACTCATCCCAAGCTCAATTTCTTTCCAGTATTCATCTGGGAAATCAACTTCATTTAGAATTTCAGGCTCGTATTTCTCAATTAGCTCCCCAGTAGAGGATCGGATTTCGTTAACAAACTGGGGCTTCATACGTTTACCATGATTGGCAAGCATCGAAGCATATTGCGCAAGCTGCAGCGTTGTATAGTTCCCTTGCTGACCGAAGGAGGCGTAAATAAGCGGAGATTGTGAGCTGCCACTTTTCTCTGCCTCATTAAAGTAATTGATAACGCCCGAGCTCTCATTGACAAGTCCACTGCCTGTTGGCACTCCTAAACCAAACTGCTTCATATAACCGTCCCAAATCTCTAGGCTAGACTTGCCATCGACTTCACCGCGCATGTACAGCTTATTTCCGATCATCGCTGACATAAATGTGTTCGAGGATTTTGCGATTGCCATCGAAGCATCAATCGAGCCATTCGCTTTACCGCCACCAGAATTACGAACAAATACTTCATGCCCAGCTCTACCGAAATAAAAACGACCAGTATCGTTATAATAGGTGCCTGTCGTAAATAGACCTTCATTCAAGCCGATAAGAACAGTTAATGGCTTAATTGTTGAGCCTAGCGGCACAATGGATGAAGGATGAGCATTACGTTCCTCAAGCGTATCATATGGTCCGTAAACGGTTCTTATCGTACCATTACTTAGTACATGCAAATATTTGTTGTAATCCTCTGTACTAATACTTCCTCCAGCCCATACATTCGTATCGTAATCTGGCATACTAGCCATTGTAATAACTTTTCCTGTATTTACTTCCATCGCCACGGCAAAGCCTGTTGAGGCGTATTGTGCTCTTTCACTTTTATTAGATGAGGTGCGTATTTTCTCAATATGATTCAATATTGACTGCTCGGTATGAAGCTGAATATCCTTATCAATTGTCAAATACAAATCTGCACCCTTTTCAGGATTCGTAATTGATATGTCACCAGTAATTGCACCTGCATTATTAACGGGATAGGATTTTAATCCATTCGTACCGCGCAGTATATCCTGATACATATATTCCAATCCGTCAAAGCCTACCTCTTCCTCTGTTAAATACTGATACAGAGGATTTTTTTCCTCAGCCTTTTGCTTATAAAACTCGTATGAATCCTGTGCACCACGATATTTTTTCAAGTAACCTACAAGATGAACGGCAATCGTTTCCTCAGAATAATGACGCACGCTCTCCTCAAGAATGTTCACGCCAACAAAATCAGCTTGATTTTCTAACAAATAAGCGAGCTCTTCATTCGTAAGCTCTGTCTTAATTCGTCTTGGCGTAGAGATATTATTGCGTCTAAAGGTAAGATCCATCTGATCAATAATTTTTTCCTTCGTCATTACATTGTTTGGATCTCCATAGGTTGCAAATACTTCGGCTAGCTTTTCAGCCATTTCCTCTGCCTGCTCAACGGAGCTTTTACCACCACGTACCGTAGGTTGAATATTGTAATATAAGGACTGACTGGACGTCGAATAGGCGATTGGATAGCCATTCACATCATAAATATTGCCACGAATCGGTGCAATGGGATCCTCACGTTCTGATTTTTTACTTCCAGACGCACTTAATTGAGGTCCTTCAACAAATTGCAGCACCGCTAAACGAACGATAAGAATACTAAACACAGCAAATAAAATAAAGAAAAATATATTTAAGCGAAATGAAAATTGCTTTCTTCGTTCAATTTCCCTTTGCTTTGGATCGTCTTGCACGGTATTCACCTCTCACTTACTACTTACACTATTTCCCACTATTGCTTTTCGCTTGTGTTATAAATTGATCAATAACTTCAGAAGTTTTCACCTTGAATGCCGGAGCACCCTTTACTGAGATAGATACTTCATCTTCCCCAGCTTTACCTGTAACGACAATGGATTCCGTTGTAACCGTAAAGCTGCCATCCTTCTCTGCTGCATAAGTCGCTTTTTCTGCACCTTGCACCATCGCATTAATTGCGTCCTGTTTAACATTATCCGCTACTTTACTGCCGATTTCCTTCAATTCCTCAATTCCAGAGCTAACAAGACCTGAGCTTATATTTTTAATATCATCGAGGCTATAGCCGCTGTACATAATGAGCCCTAGCACAACAAGGAGAATAATCCCCCATCTAGCTGCTGTTTTTATGACATTAGCAATTATTAGCACAACGATTAATGCGATAATGATTACATACCATCTTTCCATAATAAACGTTGTCCACGTATCCCAATCATAACCTGAAAAATCTAAAGCACCCACAAACATTCCCCCTATTTTACCATTTCATGCCACTTATATGATTATAGCTTACGAACCATATGCAATACAAATGCTCTTCACTTATAAATTAAGTTCTCTTCATAAAGACATAAGTTGTCCCCTTCCAGCGTACAAGTAGTATTACTACGTAAATTGTAAGGAGGCTCATGTTTGTGAAAACGGCAATCTGGCTTTATTTATTTCTATTTATCGCCTTTTTTGATTTACATGCCCAATATCCGATTTTAACACCGTTCGCCATATCTCTAGGAGCTGCACCATCATTTATCGGTCTAATGATGGGATTATATTCGGTAACCCATCTACCCGGCAATATGATGGCTAGCGTCTATGTTGACCGCATTGGCAGCCGCCCTTTCATTGTCGGGAGCTTACTACTAGCAGGTGTTATTCTACTGTTTCAAGCAGTAGTAACCAGTCCATGGCAATTACTCCTACTGCGTTCCATCGCTGGCTTCGTTCTAGCCTTTCTGTCACCAGCCTGTCTATCCTTATTAGCAAGGCTTAGCTCGGACACTAGTCAGCAGGGCAAGCTAATGGCAGGCAATGGCTTAGTGCACACTTTAGCTTCGGTATTGTCACCTGCCGTAGGTGCATTACTTGTTGCTAAGCTAGGGTTTACTAGCGCATTTTTTATATTAGGTATAATATTAATTGTTACTGCTGTGCTAGCGCTCTTTTACATTAAAGAGGATAAAAGTCAACTTCGACAGAAGTTAACAGAGAAAGCTCATGAAGCTCCAAAGGCACCTTATCATAATAGCATAATCCAAGGTGAAAATACCTTAAAATCACCTCCTCTTTCGTGGAATATTTTTTTAATTCCAGTGGGATTAAGCTGTGCTCAAGGTATTCTTACGTTTGAATTACCATTAATGGTGCAAAATAACGGTTCGATTATGACAACGGGGTTACTATTCACCGTAATCAGCCTTGGTTCACTGATTACGCTTTGTATGTTATTCATTAATCGTTTTAATCCAGCATATCGAACTGTTCTGGGCTCAATTAGCTTAGCAATTTTTTATTTTTTATTGGCTACCGATGCACCTATTCCATTTATGGGAATTCTGCTGTTAATCGGTATGAGCAAGGGCATAGTATTTCCTGCGTTATCGCACTGGCTTATTCAGTTAAGCAATGGACAAAAGTACGGGCGAACGTTCTCAATATTGGCAATCGCTTCGTCTATCGGAGCATTTTTAGGGCCATTCCTTGCCGGTCAACTGCGTGATTTCATATCGCCTTATTTTATTTCATTCGTCATGCTTACATTGGCGTTAGCATTTAACGCACTGCCTGATCGGAAATCACCGAACCTGTCTTCTAAGCTGCTATAGCCATATTTATAGGATTTCGAAAGCGTGGTACACTATTGCCTAATAGACATTGATTACGCGCAGAGGCAGGTTGAAGGCTAGATGAGACTATCCATAATTGTTGAAGGCAAAAATGATCGCAGCAGACTAAAGCATGTACTTAATGATGAAATCAATATTGTATGCACGTTCGGAACACCTGGCAGCAAGCAATTGCAGACATTGTATTCTGAATTACAGCATGATGAAGTTTTTATTTTCACCGATAACGATGCCTCCGGCAAAAAAATCCGAGCTTTGCTGGGGGACTTGTTTCCAGATGCCATCCACATTTATACACGACGCGGTTATCATGGCGTTGAAGGCACACCACTAGATTATTTAGCGTTACAGCTAGAAAAAGCAGGGCTAGAGGAGTTTATTATCTACTCCCCCGACCCTGCTTCCATTTGGCAAAAAGATCAATTCTAATATAATTTCTTCAGTTGCTTGTAAACATCCTCTGGCTCTAGCTCAGGATCACCTGCTAACACATTTGGAGAACCGTTTATCCATTGGCGAATATTCCCATCTTCATCAACAAGAATGATTGGGTTATTATGAATGAATGTTTTATTCTGCTCATCATATGCTACGCCTACTTGGAACTCTCGAGCGAGCTCAATCATTTGTTCCTTGTTTTCACCTCTTAAGAAGGTCCAGCCTTCCATCTCAGCACCAGCTCGTGCAGCGAAGTCTTTAATGACCTCTGGTGTGTCTATCTCCGGATCGAAGGAAATTGAGATTAGCTCCGCTTTTGTGCCAAGCTCCCCCTTGTCGCGCAATATATCCTGCACCTCTCCAAGCAAATAGGTTGTCGGAGGGCATACATCTGGACAGCTAGCAAAGTAGAAGTAAAAAATTCTTGGCTTACCATTACTTGATTCTAGCGTTACTGTATTTCCGTCGACATCGGTCAGTTCAAAATCAGGTGCTGCTTGTACGACTGGTAATGGTGCTTCTGGCTTCAATACATTCTGATAGAGCAAATAACCACCCATTAGCAAAATCAAACAGACTAATGCAATATGAAATGCATATTTCTTTACAAATGCCACTTCTCCATTTCCCCCTTAGAGCTACAGCCTTGTCGTATTAACAATCATAATAATAAATACAACCATTAAATAATTTACTGAAATAAGAAAGTTTGTTTTTGCCCACTTTTCATCATTGCTCGTAAATAATCCGGATATCGTATGGACAAGCCAAAACACAGTCAGTACACCAGCAATGATTAGGTACCATAGACCTGCTAGGTCATACGTATACATCAGTATAACCGTGACAAGCATAAGTACTAGGTATGGAATCATTTGAATTTTCGTTCGCTTTACACCCTTTACGACAGGCAATAACGGAAATCCCGCTGCACGATACTCCTCAACACGGCGAATACCAAGCGACCAAAAATGTGCAGGCTGCCATAGGAAGAGAAATGCAAACAATAGGAACGCACCCATATCAAATTCTGTAGTAACGGCGCAATAGCCAATTACCGGCGGCGTTGCTCCAGAAATCCCACCTACTGCCGTACTCCAGGTTGAACTGCGTTTCAGCCACATTGTATAAATAACAATGTATGTAAACCACCCAATTACGCCGAGAATTCCGCATAATATTGAGAAATAAAATAACACGCCCAGCCCAATTACTCCAAGTATAATTCCATATAACAATACTTGCGGGGGCTTCATACGTCCCGAAGGCAACGTTCGATTTCGCGTACGCTCCATCTTCATATCAAGCTCACGATCGTAATAATTGTTAATTACTGTCGCAGAGGCCATCGTTAACGTACACCCAACAAGCATCCATAGTAGTATCCAAAAATCAAACGACCACTTGGAAGCAATCCAATAACCTGCAAATGCCGCAAACATGTTAAGCCGAAGTAATCCCGGCTTCGTTAAGCTTATTAACTCTTTAAACACGTATTGATCCTCCCGTTTCACGCAAACGGTTTTTTGCGTTTATCCATCTTGATGAATCGTAACTAATCATACCGAAAAATTAAGGTTGTGACAATGTTCACTTTAGTAGTTCATGAATTCGTCATTCAAATGTGACAAAAATGCTGTCACATTTAGCTGGGCTGCTCCATATGATAACGTATAGTTTCTTGCCCATGCTTGGAAAGGAGTCGAATATGAGTATATGGCAGTAATTAAAACAAATTCTGAGCATACAAAAATGCTTGCTCGTCTTATGCGCGCAGAGGCCGAAGGTGAGGGAGAGCTTGGCATGCTGATGGTAGGAAATGTCGGAGTCAATCGCGTGCGCGGCAACTGTCTTGACTTCCGCAACGTACGCTCTATTCCCGATATGGTCTACCAGAGCCCTGGTGGTTTTGAAGCTACGCAAAAGAGCTATTTTTATCAGCGAGCGCGTGACAGTGAAATCCGCTTAGCAGAACGGGTGATACGCGGTGAACGCCAACATCCGGCATCCTATGCGTTATGGTTTTTCAGACCTAGCGGCAGCTGCCCAGGCACTTGGTACAATCAGTCCAACAGCGGCAGGTTTAAAGCCCATTGCTTCTACCAGCCTACATGGGAAGATTGCTCCTCCATTTTTTAATTTTTAATAAGAAGAAGGGAAGTTGTATTTATGAGTTTTTATTATGATCCATCTTATTATTACCCTCAAGGCTATGAGCCATTCTACCGTGATGTTCAGCCTTATCCACCATATGTTCCAAGTGGTGCAGTGGTAACTCCTCAAGGCACTAATGTAGTAACGGCACAGCCGCAATTTGAGGAATCCTACATTGAAAATATTTTACGTCTGAATCGTGGTAAAGTCGGCACTTTTTATATGACATATGAAAATAATTCAGAGTGGAATGCGAAGGTATTTAAAGGTGTGATTGAGGCGGCAGGTCGCGATCATATCGTCGTAAGCAACCCTGTAAATAACGAGCGTTATTTACTACTTATGCTTAATCTAGATTATGTAACATTTGACGAACCAATCAGTTACGAATATCCATTTCATGGTGAAGTCGTGACGCCTGCTTCCCCTCTTTAATCAAACACACTCGCGCATTTTATCTCATTAAAAGGGACACCACGTTTCCAATATAAGCATTTCTCAAAACCAGCTCTACTGATGTATTCCGCCTCCAAGGAATACACGTTAGGGCTGGTTATGGTATGATTAGCATATCATTTTGTTGGTCAATACTAATGATATCTTGATCCTACTGGAGGTTTACATCATGGATTCTGCTTCGCATTTCGTAGTTGGATTAGGCTTGGCCGGATTAGCACAGCTCGACCCCGTTGTAAGCACTGATTCCGCCTTATCCACTGCAGTAATTATCGGAGTAGTTGTTGGTTCTCAAGCGCCTGACTTCGATACGATTACTCGCTTAAAAAACAACGAAACGTATATTAGACAGCATCGAGGGGCTTCGCATTCCTTGCCCGCTATTCTGTTATGGACGTTACTCTTATCGACTGGGCTTTATTTATTTGTTCCAGAGCCGCATCACTATCTTCATCTGCTTGGTTGGATTATGCTTGCCGTTAGCCTTCATGTGTTTATGGATTTATTTAATACATACGGTACGCAGGCGATGAGACCGTTTAGTCAGAAGTGGATATCATGGAACATTATTCATATATTTGATCCATTTATATTTGTCACTCACCTAATTGCGTTCTTCCTATGGATATTATCTCCTTTAGAGCCTATCAATATATTTCCAGCGTTATACGGTTGCATAGCGATCTACTATGTTGCTCGTACGCTTTATCATCACTGGCTTCAGAGGAAAATTAGTCGGCAAATGTCCATAACAGCTGACAGCAAGCTGACGGTAATGCCTACCGTTCGATTTCGCAATTGGCATCTTATGCTGCGTCATGCTGATGGTACCTATGAGCTAGGAACCTGTAATCAAGGAAACGTATACTGGCACGAAACTGTTCGGTCTGAGCAGCATCCTATGATTGAGCTATCTCGTTCCCATGACTCAGTCTCTGCATTGCTTCAATTCTCTAAGCATACAATCTCCTGTGTAACCGAGCATCACTGGGGTACAGAAGTGCGTTGGATTGATGTACGGTATCGTTATCGTAAGCAATATCCTTTCGTCGCTATTGTGTTTTATGATCACTCACAGCAGCCCATTGCTTCCTATGTCGGCTGGTTAAGTGATAAGAAACTATATCGTCGCTTATATCAACAGGCTAACTTATCGCCTTCTTAGACATAAGAAGGTGTTGCTTTAGTTAGCCTCGTAACTTATAATTTCATATGTATGCGGTGTTCGTGCGCAACACTTTGCAAAATAATAAAAAGAGCTCAAGGTTATCCTTGAGCTCTCATTAGTAATGTGAAATAACAATTAACGTTGACCGCCGGACAATTGTTGTTCAGCGATTTGTACTAGACGTTTAGTAATATATCCACCAATAGAACCTGCTTCACGAGTAGTTAGGTTACCGTTGTAGCCTTCTGGTGAAAGTTGTACGCCTAGCTCTTGTGCTGCTTCCATTTTAAGTTGATTTAAAGCTTGAGTAGCTTGTGGAACGATTAATTGATTGCTTCTGTTTCTGTTTGACATGGTGTAAGTCTCCTTTCGACCTGTTCACATAATTTCATTTGCAAGCTTGCAAAGATATTATGTGCAAGTAATGCAATACTATACATCAACAGAATTTTTTTTTACATTTTCGATTTTTCTAGGAGAATACAATATGCCTAAGTATTTATCATTACTTTTTGCCGTTATCGGAGTTATATGTTTAAGCGCAATGTCCATCTCTATTGCACACAGTTTGAAGTGGGTAATTATTTGGGGTGTACTTTATATCATCTTAGTGGGGATTGGATTTATGGTAAAACGAAAATTTAAAAAGGGAGATAAGCAATCGCCTGCTCAAGAGGAGTAGTTTACTAAGCCTTTTCGATCGTGGAGTGAGCTAGTGGTGGTCCAAGTCGACATATTATAGTTGGATTCATATAACACACTGGCTGACCAGCCCTTTTGATTACTTTTTACGGTGAAATCATATAATATTTCGCCATGTGTCCAATTTCGCTTTAATTTTAAAGCCTCAATTGCCAATTTTCTAAAGCTCTTAACCTGCTCTACAGTTAAACCTGACTTCTCAGACACGACCTCATTGTTTTGTAAGTGGATAGGATGATGCTTTATGCCAAATTTGCCGACATTGTTATTGCGGACCTGCAGCAGTACAGTCCCTGCAAATGCTCCTACCAGCTCATGCTCAAGCTGATTAAATACGAAATCAATTTGTTTTGCTAACGATATTTCTCTCACCTTGATTCTCCTTTCACAACTTAGAATTACTTCCATTGCTTTTCATATCATCACTATATCAAGTAAATTGGAACGTTTCACCGCAATTATTTTAGTAAATAACACAATTTAGTTGTTTTTTCACGCAATACACCAGTGAATTACGAAAAATTACCTTGATTATCACAAAATACATATATGTAAATTTACCTATTTCTTGCATAGACCTAGCCATAAAGTAGTGTTATAATATGGATATATTTGAAAAAGGAGCGCTTTCATATGGATAAATTAACGACCTGGATTAATTCTCTATCTGTGAGAAGCAAGCTTATGTTTGTTACATACGCGAGTTTAGCTATTCTAATGATATTCTCAGTGGTCTTTTCTTTAATTGTTGGTCAGTATACCGTAATTATTATCGTCTTATCGCTAGTAGCAGCAGGGATCGCTTACCCAATCGTTATTTTTACTGAAAACGCCATCACTTCCTCATTTGACGAAATTCGCAGCGCTGCCAATCGTATTTCAAAAGGTGACTTTACGCAAACGATTGATATTGAAGCAACAAATGCAGGTGAGCTTGGACATTCGTTCAATAGCATGGTGCAAAAACTACGCGATATTTTATCTGAAAGTATGAACATTACGCGTCATGTTGCAGATACAAGCCGTAGCATTTTTGATAAAAATAATAGCATACAGCAAACGATGGAGCAGGTTGCTGTTTCTGCAAATGAGCTTGCCACTGGTGCAAACTCAATTTCAGAGGATGTCTCCAATATGAGCGAGTCAATTAATGAAATTGAAAATCAGGTTGCCAATTACGCAAGTGCTACAAAGGAAATGAACGTACGCTCTGAGCAAGCAATCGAATTAGTTAATAAAGGTAGAGTTGCGCTTGAAACCCAAAGCGTAGGCATGAACCGCAATATTGAAGCGACTGAGCAAGTTGCTTTAACCATTAAAGATTTAGCTGAGAAAGCAAAAGGCATTAGTTCCGTTACGAAAGCAATCTCCGAGATCGCTGAGCAAACAAACCTGCTTTCACTCAATGCTTCTATTGAGGCAGCACGTGCTGGTGAGCATGGACGCGGTTTCGCTGTCGTTGCCCAAGAGGTTCGTAAGCTTGCTGAAGAATCAACAGCATCCACTAAGGAAGTATTTAACCTTGTTAAAAGTATTGATAAAGGGATTCAAAATACGCTTGAGCATATGAAGATCAACGAAGAGGTTGTAAGTATGCAAGCCGAGCATATTCGTGAAACAGAAGAAATCTTCAACCAAATCGTGGAAAGCATGCAATTTATCGGTCAGCAAATTTATCAGTTCTCGAAAGAGAGTGAAAACATGCTGGAAAATGCTAAAAACATTACCGCTGCTGTACAAAACATTTCAGCGATTACTGAGGAATCCGCTGCAGGTACCGAGCAAGTATCGGCTTCCATGAATGAACAAATCCCTTCTGTACAGGCGGTTGTTGAAGAAACTGAGAAAATGCTTAACATGGCAACACAATTGCAACGTACAATTCAAGTATTTAAACTTAAATAATGAAACGTAATAACGCCTACTCATCTCATGAGTAGGCGTTATCTTTTCTCTATAACCTTTTTAACCTTTTTATACTTATCCTAGAATACTTATCCTATAAATAGCTGTACCCATTTACCATTGACATAACCTACACCAAGCTTCGTGTAGCTTGCGTTTAAGATGTTAGCACGATGACCTGAGCTGTTCATCCAATCCGTCATAACCTGCTGTGCGCTGCGCTGACCATAAGCGATATTTTCACCAGCAGTACGATAAGAAACGCCAAATGTTTTCAACATATCGAATGGTGATCCGTATGTTGGTGAAGTATGACTAAAGTAGTTGTTATCGTACATATCCTGAGCTTTAGCTGTTGCAACCTCGCTTAGCTTAGTATCAAGTACAAGTGCTGCAACTCCCGCTGCTGCACGCTGTTCGTTAACAAGTGCAAGTACTTCCTTCTGAACCGCTGTCGCATCAATTGGTGCAGTCGTTGGAGCCGTTGTCGGTTTCGCTGTTGGTGCAACCGTTGGTGCTGTTGTTGGTTTTGCTGTTGGCGCAACCGTTGGAGCCGTTGTTGGTTTCGCTGTTGGTGCAACCGTTGGCGCTGTTGTTGGTTTTGCAGTTGGTGCAACCGTTGGCGCTGTTGTTGGTTTCGCTGTTGGTGCAACCGTTGGCGCTGTTGTTGGTTTCGCTGTTGGTGCAACCGTTGGCGCTGTTGTTGGTTTCGCTGTTGGCGCAACCGTTGGTGCTGTTGTTGGTTTTGTTACTTTTGGTACTGTTACTGTTAATTGACCTTGTGCAAAATAAAGCTTAAATGGTCCTACTTCGATATTAATATTAGAATCCTTGGAATATAGTCCAAGCTTTTCAGATATTTGTTGAATAATAATGGATTGTTGAGGGAAGCTATATTTAACTTCCTCTTTAGATTGTGCATTAACAGGTGCTACTAAACCATATGTAGCGATTATGGCTGTTGCAGCGGCAACTGCTACACTCTTTTTTAATGTTTGTTTCGGCAATATAACCAACCTCCTAGGTTTTTTGTTTTATGTTGCTGCGCGACAAACTTACTGTACAGTTAAGTTAGCTGCTAGTGATTTGACTTACCATATCAACACTAGCGTTACTATCATCCTAGCACTGCAATATTAGGTTGGCATGCCATAATATTTACCAAAGTAAAAATGTAAGCGCTTAACCTCTTGGTTTTTCGCCATTATTAAAATCTATTCATCATTTTTTTACAGCAATGTAGCCTACTAACACGCCTCTAGCAAAGTAAAAAAAGCCTGCACGTCTTCTAAAGTGTACCCTTTGTAAAGGACATTTTAAAAAAAGCTAGGCAACTTGAAGAAGATGGTGTCTGTATTGTGCAGGCGTCATCTTTTTTAAGTTCCATTGACCACGATAATGATTATAGTAGGTCATATAACTCTTAATTTCTTGTTTTACATCTTCTAATGTTTCGCATGATTTCAAATCTGTTTCATCTTTAAAATGTCCAAAAAAGGATTCCTGTGGGGCATTATCCCAACAGTTCCCACGACGTGACATTGACTGACCTATTCCTATTTTCTTCACAAGTTTTTGGAATTGGGGACTGGTATAATGAACTCCTTGATCTGAGTGGATGAATGCACCCTCAGCTAGTTTTCTACCAATCTTCTTTAATTTCTTTACTGTGTTTAAAGCGATATCTAGTGTTATTTTGTCAGACACTTCGTATGCTAGAATTTCATTGGTTTGGGCATCTTTAATGGTAGATAAATAGGCGCGTTTCCCTTTTCCGTAACTTAAATAAGTGATGTCTGTTAATAATACCTTTCCAGCGATTCCTTGCTTGAATTCACGATTTAACAGGTTAGGTAATGTTCTATGTTCTTTGGTTGCTTTTGCCATTCTTCGATAAGGATTTGCTTTACGAATAGGGCAAACAATATTAAACTTTTTCATAACGCGACGAATTCGTTTTAAGTTATATGTAATCTGATACTGATTTTCTAACGTCATTTTAATTTGACGTGCACCTTTCTTACGATGACGGAAATTGTACGCTTTTAATATAATTTCCTTTACTTCTTCATCTGCTTGATTACGGGCTTGTCTATTAAATTGTCCTTCTTCTGAAAAATAACGATAATAACCTGAACGAGAGACCCCAACTAATTCACAAAGATAACTCACCATGCGATTTAAGCTGTACTTTTCAATGACATAATGAATTAAGAGAAATTTCTGTTCTGATGTTAATTTTTCTTTTTCTTCACCAACAACCTTTCTGCTAAATCGATCTTTTTTAATAACTCGTTTTCAGCACGTAATAACGCGTTTTGTGCTTCTAATCGTGCATACTTTTCTTCTATGCTTAATTCACGTTCAAGAGGACGCCCTGAATGGTATTTTCTTGAGTCTTCAAGTCCTGCAGCACCATTCTTTTGATAAGCAGCTCGCCATCTTTTTAAGGCAGATTTAGCACGCTCTATTCCAACAATTTCAATATCAAATCCTGCATCTTCAAAAATTTGACGTGGAAATTTCCCTTCTTCGTACTCTTTAATCGCCAATGCTTTAAATTCATCTGTATAAGTAATTGCTTTGTCACTAACCGCTTTGACAAAAGGATGTTTCTTGAGTAAATTCTGTTCGTGATCAGTAAATAATATTTTTGACATAAGCTCTGCTCCATCTAGTTGTAGTTGTTTTTTCATTATAAACAAAAGTACCCCATAAGAGAGACTTTTTTTAAGTGTCTATCTTATAGGGTACATTTTATTCATCAAGAAGCACGTGCAGGCTTTTTCGTATGTGTAACTATGTCACCTATTCGTTTAATATTTTACTTCTGGCGGGTTACCCGGCTTACCAAATACAGGCTTGCCATCCTCGCCCCAAGTAAACGGTTGAATTCTCGCGTGGCGATTCGGATCATATAACGGCTCACCGTCAATCTCTTTGTAGGAGCGCGCATGATATACAAGAATATCCTGCTTGCCATCCGGCGAAGTAGTGAAGCTATTATGACCAGGGCCATATTGCTCTGTTTCTTCACAGCTACGGAATACGGGTTCTGCTTCCTTGCTCCAGCTATTGGGATCAAGCAGATTGCTTGTAGCATCAGCCGTTAATAGTCCCATTGCGTAGTTATGATCGGTTGCACTGCCTGAATAAGCAATAAAGATTTTATTGTTACGTTGCAAGAAAGCAGGACCTTCAACAACATTATGGCCAATTCTCTCCCATGGCTGGTCTGGCGCAGCAATAAGTACTTGATTACCTTTCAGCGTCCAAGGATTAGCCATCTCAGCAATATATAGACTTGTTCCTGGTCCCACAGAAGGATCAGCTTGTGCCCATACTAAATAACGCACACCACTAACTTCAAATGTTGTCGCATCCAATGAAAACGATTCCCAATCTGTTACGACTTGCCCCTTCTCAACCCAAGGACCTTCTAGTGGATTTTCAGCCTCACATTCTAGCACGTAGATACGAATATTGAACAGTTCTTCTGCTCTGCCTGCAGCAAAGTAAATATACCATTTACCATCAATATAATGAATTTCTGGTGCCCAAATATGACCGCCCATAATGCCTGTCTCATGACGAAGCCAAACATCAACGGCTTCTGCTTCAGTTAGTCCTTCTAGTGTAGTTGCGCGACGCAGCTCAATACGATCATATGCAGGAACAGAGCCTGTAAAGTAATAATATCCATCGGTATGCAAATATACCCAAGGATCTGCACGTTGTTCAACAATAACATTGCTAACTTTACTCATCACATCATCCTCTTTCTGCTCTCAACCAAATATTATTATTAATCCTAAATGATTGAGTTTATGTTTTTATAAATCAATAACCTCATTATACTAAATATTTCAGCAAACAAGAAGCTTTATTTCTCTTTTTCTTGAAATCTTTAGCTATTACGCCATAACAACATAAAAAATGTCCAGCAGTCGAATTTCCTCGACGAACTGGACATCTTCGCGCCCCTAATTTATTGTTACTGTTTCAGCACACCAACCTGATTACGACCATTATTTTTAGCCCGATATAACGCATTATCTGCCGCCTTTATAAAATCAAGAGGCTTCTTATATTGCTTGCAATGCTTCATAAACGAGACGCCAAGACTGACTGTTAGAATTTTTTTACTGTTGCTGGCATTATTATGTTCGATCCCCATCGCTTCAACTGCTCTGCGAATCGCGGTTGCAACATCTAATGTTTGCTGTTTCGAGCTATCGGCCAGTACCACGACAAACTCTTCTCCACCATAGCGTGCTAAAAATCCATTGCGGGGAACCTGCTCGTTGGCAACCTGCACCAGCTCTACTAATAGCTTATCACCTGCAACATGTCCGTACGTATCATTAAATCGCTTAAAATCATCAATATCGATTAAAATCAATCCGATATTTTCGCCCTTTAAGAATAGCGTTTCAAACTGCTCAGTGAAGTATTTTCGATTGTAGACCTTTGTTAGACCATCTATCCAAATTTCTTGCTGCAGCTGTTCATTGCTTTTGATGACATCCTGCATGCTTTGCTGAACCTTCTCATCCATTGTATCAGTAAGCATTTGCAGCTCTTCAATAAGATGCTTGCTTCGCTTTAGCTCATTCGTATACGAGTAGCTTACATAGATCGCCTGACATATCACCAAAGCTAAAGCACCATACAATGCGATCTCCTTAGATACGATTAGATCAAGTGAAACCAAGTAATCATTCACGACGGCAGCGAGCATCAGTAAACTACCTGCAACTAACCATAATCCAAGCAAGTTCTTTTTTCGCAGTCGTAGAAATGGAAGCAGCATCGTATAGAATAGAATTGGGATACATATCATATACATCCATCTAAACCAAAACTGAAACGTGCTTACCTCGGTAAAAAGTGTAATGACCGTCAATATCACTGCTAGTGTGGTAGCAAAATATAATATGTATTTAAGAAGTTTGTCTCGATATAGTAAATAAATCGATACTAAATAAACGACGCTTACCCACTCGGTAATTAAATACTCCATTCTAGTAATTGCTAACCACGAAACGTCCGGAAGCAGAACATTGGCAAATATAGTACCCGAAAACAATGCCCTCATCGCCATTAATAAGCAAAAGGAACCGTATACAAAAAATAGTGTCTGCCCTCTAGCTAGTATGGAGACTAATATTGCAAACACGCCCATAATGATAATCGAGCCAATTTGAAGAAACATATTGTAGAGCTGGTAATGATAATAGCTTGAAGCATTCTCTACTGTTCCGATTACAAAATCGTTATTGACACCACCCTGTTGATGATGAAAATTCGAAATTTGTAACACAAGCTCGATATTCGACTGCTTCGGCTGGAAATATCCGAGCTTGGCTTGCATTTCTGGTATGCTATGCTGCTTATCCTCTCCAACCTGTCCGGCCTGCATAACGAGTTGCCCATCTATATAAAGCTTAAATGCGGTGTACATATATTGAGAATATACACTCATCAGCTGATCGATATATACGGGATCAAGCTCAATAACTTTATAAAAAGTAGCATAGCCCTGCTCATCACCTAACCATCGCTCAAATGATAGTGGAGCATAGACCTGAATTCCATCCCCTTTTTGAATCTCATTTGGCTCCAGCAGCTGAGAAGGATACATCCTCCACTCTCCATCAAGCTGATACACAGCTCGCTTCTCTAATAAATGGTTATCATCTACACTATCCTTATGTACTGTACAGCCGCTACATATAAAAACGAGGATGATTAAAAATAAAACTACATATTTTCTCATACATTCCCCTTTACCAAAATTATCATATACTCAAATAGTAATATAAATATGTTATTTTCGCATCAACTAATTGTATAAATACAGAATTAATAAAAAAAAGCGCCCTTCACTCCACGACTAGTGGTTGAAAGACGCTCTAACATCTATACATTCACATAAATTATTGTGAAACTTTAACAATTCGACCTGTTGCTTGAGATTCAAATGCATCAAGAATTACTTTCAAGGAAGCTCTGCCCTCTTCACCAGATACAGCAGGCTCAGTGTCATTCAAAATTGACTCTACAAATTTCTCGATAACGAAGCTAGAAAGCTGCTTTTCGTTCGTAGAAATTTCACCAGTTTCGTATTTATTTACTGTACCGTCACGCAGCTCTACAATTACTTGATATTGTGGGTCTGTGCACAGCTTCATAACCCCATTCTCACACCATAGCACTGTACTATTATCTTCACCTTTATAGTAAGTCCAGCTAGCAACTAATGTACCGATTGCTCCTGACTTCATACGTAGAACACAGCTTGCGTTATCATCGCTTTCAGTATCCTTTTTGTCCAATGTGCCAATGAAAGCTGCAACTTCAGACACTTCATCATCAAGCAAGTAACGAATAAGGTCTGATTTGTGGACGCCAAGATCGCCCATCGCACCCATAATTGCTTCTTCTTTACGGAAGAACCAGCTGTCCGCACCATCTATGCTCCAACCATCAGGTCCTGGATGACCGAAGGAAGTACGGAATGTCAATACCTTTCCAAGCACACCAGATTCAAGAATTTCTTTCGCTTTTTGATGAGGTGGCATAAAGCGCTGATTATGTCCGACCATCAGCTTAACATTGTTCGCTTTTGCAGCCTCGATCATTGCTGCTGCTTCTTCATCTGTTACCGCCATCGGTTTCTCAACTAGTACATGTGCGCCAGCATTAGCTGCTGCAATTGACATTTCAGCATGTAAATAGTTAGGTGTACATACGCTTACAGCATCAGGTTTAACTGCTTCAAGCATTTCTTTATAGTCAGCAAACGCTTGACCGCCATGCTTACTAGCGTATTCCTCTGCACGCTCAATAATAGGATCTACAAATGCAACGAACTCAACCTCTTCTAGCGCTGCATATTCTGGAATGTGACGATACTTCGCAATTGAACCGCATCCGATTACGGCAACTTTAAGTTTTGACATATTAAAATCTCTCCTTCAATTGATTAAAATTGGTTTAGGTAATTAGATCTTAGCCAGTTCAAGCTAGTTTCAACGCATTCAAGTGGTGGATTAACACAAGAATCCTGCTCAACAATAATCCAATCTACATTAGCATCCGATGCTGCTGCAATAATATCTGTTAACGGTAATGAGCCTTCGCCCAATTCAACCGTATCAATGGATAATTCCGGGTTGCGACTTTCTTTCAAATAGTCTTTTAGATGAACGATTGGCAATCTACCCGCATATTTACCGATATAAGCAACTGGATCAATACCAGAGAATTGCACCCAACCAATATCCAGCTCAACCTTTAGATCTTGCGCAGGGACGCGGTCGAACAATACTTCGAATACCATTTCCCCATCAATTTTAGTTGAAAATTCAAAATCATGGTTATGATATAACAGCTGAATCCCTTGCTCTGTGCAAGCTTTACCGATTTCAGCAAGATCCTTTAAGTGGCCATGCCAAGCTTCAACGCTGCGCAGCTCTTCTGGTAGCCAAGGACAAATTGCATATTTAGAACCAATGGTTTTAAGATAGTCGATTTCTTCCTGTAAATGATCCTTTAATCTACTAAGCTGAATATGACTACCAATCGCCTGTAAACCTAGCTCATCTAGTAGAGCCTTCATTCGATCAGCAGGAATATCTCCATAATGGAAAAATTCAACACCTTCATATCCTAACTTCGCAACATGGCGTAGTGTGCCTTCAAAATCAGCAGCAAGCTGATCGCGAACAGTAAATAATTGTAGACCAATGCCCATTCTTTTCATTGAATCCGCGCTCCTTTATATACATAACACTGTTTGATTTTGCCTTGCTTTATTTTAGTATAGCGCATACATTACCTAAAAAACATTGATCTAATTAGCATAAACTTATGCGATTTTGTCATTACTATTCTTTTATGGCAGTTTTATGAGCTTGATAGCCCGCTAGCCAATGCAGCAGTGGAAACACAACAAAATAAATAAAAAGCAACCTAAATAATTGAAATACCGTTACAACCGTAGCGTCCACCTTGAGAGCTGCGGCTATTAAGCTCATCTGATCCATCCCGCCAGCAGCTGTGCTTAAAAAGCTAGTTACGATATCGAGCTGCAATAGCTCACTGAGGAGTAAGCCGCAGCTATAACTAAAGGCAAGCAGCACTAAGCAGCTCGCTAGCCCAGCTACGAGCACCTTCCACGGCAGTTTAATCATCTCTGGCTTAAGAAGCAAGCCAATATAGGCACCTATCGCTAGCTGTGCAATATGCAGGAGTAGATCAGGAAAAGCTAAATCAAATATACCAACTAGATTAATGATAATGCCGACTAGAACGGGAGCTAGAAAATACGCTACAGGAAATTTAAATCTGTGGGCAATAACAGCTGCGACATAAGCAAGCAGTAAGTAAATAGCAAGCTGCCATAATGGAGTTGCCACAGTCTCAGCCGCTGTTACATTCAGCTTGCCGCTTACAATAAACGGTACAACGCTAACGACGGATAATACACGGATTACTTGAAAATATGTCACTGTGCCGAGATCGATGCCCTGCTGCTCTTCTGCAAAGGCAACCGATTGAGACAGCCCACCAGGTATGCTGGCTGTAAATGCCGTCATAAAGCTCATTCCTGTTAGCTTCATTGTCATAAGGGATAGTAATACGCAAAATAGAATGAGTAAAATATTCAGCAGCAGCATATAGAGCACATAGACTCCCATATCGGAAAATGCGCTTGCTGTAAATGCGCAACCGATCGCTGCCCCTAAAATAATTAATGCACCATTTCTTAACGACTTAGGCAGCTCCCAAGAAGCTGCCCCTTTAATAGTTAATTGAGAAATCATTACCGCAAAAATCGAGCCAAGCAACCAAGGCATTGGCAAATGCAGCAAGCTAAAAACAATAATGCCAACCGCTGCAACTGCAAATACCTTAATACTGACAATCACTGATGAGACAAGCTTGTTATTGGATGGAGTTATCACTGATGAAGCCACTTCCTCGAAACTGTATTAGACCTTCTTCCTTAAGTCACTTCAAGTATAACAGCTTTACTCCATCCTTTTCCATTTAATATAGGTATTCAATCAAGCTTCACTCTGAGGTTAAGCAAGCTGAATATTAAAGCTAGCATTACCTACCGCTGCAAGAGAAATAATCCCGTCCTGCAATTGACCTTCTACACCATCAACTGCTACAGCTGCTGACTCGCCCTTCACTGCGATGGTTAACGGTTTGTTCGCTCCTGTAAGAGTTACGGCAATAGTGTTGCCAGAACGAGCTGCACTAGCTTCAAGCTCAATATTGCCCTTCACATCACGTACAACGGTGCTGACAGTAGCACCATCTGCAATATTGTGCAATTGAAGCTGAACGCCGTCAGCATAATCATAATCTGGACGGTTTTCATTAGCGCCAAGAGCTAGTATTGTATTTTCACGCACATATAACGGCAAGCTCATAAAATCGTGGGTCTCGGTTCTCCAAGCACTACCCTGCACTGTTTCACCAGTTAATAAGCTGTTCCATTTTCCACTTGGTAAATAGAAGGTTACTTCGCCTTCTTCGTTAAAGATCGGTGCAACGAGTAGAGAATCACCGAGCATATATTGACGATCCAATTGCTCGACCGCAGGATCACCGTGGAATTCAAGCACCATTGCGCGCATTGCTGGAATCCCTTGTTCATTGGCTTGAACTGCAGCATTGTACAAATATGGCATGAGCGAGCATTTAAGCTTCGTAAATTTACGTGTCACATCAACTGCCTCTTGATCATATTCCCAAGGCACGCGATACGATCTTGAACCGTGCAGACGGCTATGACTGGACAATAGTCCAAACTGCAGCCAACGCTTAAATATATGACTAGGTGCAGTATTTTCGAAGCCTCCGATATCATGACTCCAGAAGCCAAAGCCCGACAAGCCTAATGACAATCCGCCACGTAAGCTTTCTGCCATCGATTCATAATCCGCATAACAGTCTCCACCCCAATGCACCGGGAACTGCTGACCGCCTGCAGTAGCAGAACGAGCAAATACTGCAGCTTCGTTTTTACCGAGCTTTTCCTCTAATACGCCAAATACGCATTTGTTGTAAAGCTGTGTATAATAGTTGTGCATTTTGAATGGATCAGAGCCATCAAAGTAAACAACATCCGTTGGAATACGCTCACCAAAGTCTGTCTTAAAGCTGTCCACGCCCATATCCACAAGCTCTCGCAAGTACGACGCATACCACTCGCATGCTGCAGGATTCGTAAAGTCAACAAGCGCCATTCCAGGCTGCCATAGATCCCATTGCCATACATCGCCATTAGGCTTTTTCACTAAATAACCATTATTTTTTCCCTCTTCAAACAAACGAGAACGCTGTGCGATATAAGGATTAATCCATACGCAAATTTTTAAGCCGCGCTCTTTAAGTCGAGCAAGCATACCCTCCGGATCAGGGAACACAGACTCGTCCCATTTAAAGTCCGTCCAGTGGAACTCCTTCATCCAGAAGCAATCAAAATGGAATACATGCAATGGCAAATCACGCTCAACCATGCCATCCACGAAGGAGTTTACCGTCTTCTCATCATAATTCGTCGTAAACGAGGTGCTTAACCATAAACCAAAGGTCCATGCTGGCGGCAGCGCTGGACGTCCTGTAAGCTGCGTATAGCGATCGAGCACACCTTTAAGATCTGGACCATCAATGATAAAATACTCTAATGATTCGCCTTCTACACTAAACTGCACCTTTTTCACTTTTTCCGAAGCAACCTCTAGTGAGACAAGCTCAGGCTGATTAATAAAGACGCCGTAGCCTTTGTTTGTTAGATAGAATGGAATGTTTTTGTACGCTTGCTCAGAGCTTGTACCACCATCCTCATTCCAAATGTCTACTGTCTGACCATTTTTCACAAATGCTGTGAAGCGTTCACCTAAGCCGTAAACCCATTCACCTACACCAAGATCAAGCTCCTCGCGAACATAGGCGCGCTCCTTGCCTTCTTTAATATAAGCGATCGATTTTTGTCTGCTTCCCGTTAGACGTTTTCCGTTGCGGAAGAAATCAACCTTCCATTCAGGCCCCTTCGCAATACAAACCGTTAAGTCTCCACTGCTTAATGAAGCGTATTCATCATTCTCCTCAATAACGGCATGACTGCCTTGTGCAGCATTTAATTCAAAATGAGGACCAACATCACGAACTCCTGCATGATGAATAATTTTGACACCGATCACACCCGGCAGCGGCGAATGAAATTGAACGGTTAGCAGCATCGTATCCAGCATATTCGCACGCGTCACAATCGGACGAGGTGCTGCATACGCCGTTAATACGCCCTCCTTCACTGTAAAATCATGAGCCTGTACTGCGCCTTGCACATCAAATTGCTCGTGAATTAGCCAGTTTCCATTATGAAACTTCATTTGTCGGCACATCCTTTCTATTTTTAACTAATACTTAGGTTAGAATATGATATACTTGCATTATAGTGATCTTTCTTGATTCAATCTAACAGAATAATGCTTAAATATAGCACAATTTTGATGTTATCGAGGTGGTCGTCATCATGGATCTGACAATAAAATCAAATCTGAAGGAAAATAGGCAGCATGGGGATGTCTTATTCCCGCTTGCTGCCTATTGGATCGACATAACTCACGCGGGAGCACCGATATTAGAATGCCACTGGCATGATGAAGTCGAATTTTTTTATGTGATACAAGGTGAAGTGCTGTTTCAGCTAGGTACAGATTATTTTCATGTGAAGGCTGGGGAGGCTGTATTTGTAGAAAGCGGAGAAATTCATGCAGGTCATTCCTATCAAAATGCTACCTGTATGTTTGCTGCAGTTGTATTCGACAAGGGTCTATTATCTAGCGCAAGCTTCGACTATATTCAAGAGAAGTTTATCTCGCCTTTTCTTGATCGGACCCGCTCCTTCCCAAGACATATTAAGGGAGATTCACGCTGGGAAAAGGGGCTGCTATTTCAAATTCGAACGCTGCTCTCGATCTGTGACCAGCAGGAGCCAGGGTTTGAGCTTGCCGCCAAGCAGCAGCTGCTTGCGATGCTGCATACTATTGTGCCAGAGGGTAGACATGCCAATCGCAGCTCGAAGGGCAAGCTTGATACCTCGAAGGCGTTAAGGCTTAAAACGGCAATTAGCTATATGCAGCAGCATTTTAATCAGCCATTAAAAATAGGGCAAATCGCAGGACAAATTCCGATGAGCGAAGGTCAGTTTTGTCGATTTTTTAAGAGCATGACCCGTCAGACACCAATCGAATATTTAAACGGCTATCGGATTAAAGTAGCTACTGAGCTTCTTCTTGATCCTGGTAACAAAATTTCTTCTGTCGCGCTTGACGTTGGCTTTGACCATATTAGCTATTTTGTGAAAGTGTTTCGCAAGCAAATGAATTGCTCACCGTCAGAATATCGTAAAGTGATGCTGCAGGAGCGCGCAGATTAACTGTAAAGTGAGAAATGAGAAAATTTTCATGCAAATTGTCTAATTTTTCACATTTTTTCTCATAATTCAATGTGTTTTTTAAGGTAATATTAAGGTTCGCTCCTTAAAATATACTAAATCTATACTAACCGTAGTGTTGGAGGTTGATATTATGACAACTACACTTGTATTCCAAAATAAAACAATTCCCGTATATACGAGTGAACAAAACAAAAAAGCTATGCGTAAGCTTGAGGCCATTTTGAATAAAAAGTGGGAAACAGGCAAGCAAGCACTCAAGCAATGCTTAGCTACTCTAATCAGCATTGAAATCGTTGGCTCGGAAGCAACCTTGCATGCGTTGACCGAGCACCATAGCTTGACAATCTCGCTGTATTAATATGGCTAGCACAATACGAGCTTCTCAAAGGAACAAAAGGTGAAGTCCACTCACTCATGGATTTCACCTTTTGTTCGTTTATAGCTGCACTTGAATACGTCCTTCCCCTAATTCCCCAACCGCTCTTTCTATTCCATCTACATACACGCGCAGTCCAGCTCCTTTACCGTATCGACTGCCGTCTCGATCATACAATACTGTTATGCTATGACCACGATAAGAAACTCCATCTAAGCAAAAGTATGACCAAGTATCACTTGGCACAAGCGAATTAACTTCCAACAGATTATCTTCTCGAGGTCTAATGCCTATTAACCCAGTAATGATCAAATCATTAAAGGTAGAGTGATTATAATCTTTTCCACGTTCTCGTCCACCTTTATCTACGCGCCATCCCCATGCTTCAAGTATGGTGCGTGATGTCCAATCACCTGTATACGGATCAAGGTTCTCATCTAACCACGATACTTTAACTCCATCCTCCCTCACTCTATAATGAGAGGCTGCATAGATTTGCAATTGCTGCAGATATTGTTCCCTGTTGATCTCATTCTGCTTATAACCATTCAATATGTTAGCCATCGCAGTTAATGTTTGAGAAGTAGCGAAAGGCCACGATGGACCGTTCCATAAACATTCATGATTATATTCAAAATTAAAACGTGGATGTCGTTGCTCAGCAGTTGTTGGACCGTATGGCGCAGCAAATCCCTCTTTCTGGAATAACTGTTCCCAGGCAACCTCAAATCCCTCTTCTGGCAAATTAAAATACCATGGAATGAACCCTATTTGCTCACGTACATTATGGTCTAGTGACATGGACGCAAAATCCCAAGTTTCGACTGTGCTAGCCGGCCCTTCTAGCGGGATTACCTTAAAAAATTGATCGTTTTCATCCCACAGCTTTTCTTGAACTAGCTGCTTAAGTCTTAACGCTTTATCCATAAATTGTTGAGCTAAATCACTTTGCCCAGTCAACTCCGCAAGCTTAGAGATAGCAATCGCATCAGCGTAAACATAACTATTGAGTGTAGGACGTAATCCTGAACCACTGATTGAAATTTCCATGGCATCCCGATCATCATGCGACCAATATAATCCACTCTCGTTCATATGCTTACTCTCACGAGCCTTATAGAACTCAATAAAATCAGGTAATAGCTCAATCGCTAGCTTAATATCACCTGTTACCTTCACATAATTCCAAATGGAATCGATAATCCACGAGCTATATGAGCTTACTTGCCCGCCTTTGCGGAACCAAAACGTTATATAATCGTTAAGAAACTCATCACTATCTCGCAACCAGCGCCCTTCATTCAAGTGATGTCCTACTGCACAATTAATAGAATTATGTTTACCAGCCCAGTATACATCAGGAAGAAACTCGGTAATGATATATCCATCTTCAGTTAGCTTAATATGCTTCCGATAGAGCCACCAGCGAAAGTAGTAGGTTTCCTCAATGATTTTATCAGGGCAGTCAAAAAAAGGCATCTTATTTGAAAGCCATTCCCAAGCATGATCGTTGTCAATATGCTGAATAACCAACTCTTCATCTTGGCTATTAAAGCGCTCGATATAGTGCTTATATCCATCTTTATTTAATATCATTACTGTTCCACCTCTGCGTAATCTGAATGAATACTCACCTTACTTCTTCTTACTCATTCTATCAGCAAACAAAAAACACCAGCAAGCAGTATTCATATCCTTTAATATGAATTAGCTTACTGGTGTCTTAACTTAACTGTATTACTGACCTAACAAGATTTTCGCGTATGGTGAGTCTATTGGCAGCATAATAACTGGTTCATTACCCATCGTGATGACGTAGCTTTCCAGTGTACGATACAATTGATAGAACTCAGGATCTTTCCCATATGCTTCGTTATATATTTTCGCTGCTTCTTGCTCGCCTTCAGCGACGATTTTTTTCGCACTAGCTTCCGCTTCTGCAATTAGCTCTAGTGCAGTACGGTCTGCTTTAGACGTAATTTTACGTGATTCCTCATCACCCTCAGACAGATAACGTGCAGCAATCGATTCACGATCGGAAATCATACGGCTATATACGCTCTCTTTGTTACTATCAGGAAGATCAGTACGCTTAATACGTACGTCTACAATTTGAATACCGTAGTCATCGCGCTCTAATGCCTGTGCGACATCCTGCGTAATTTCATCGTTTAAGTTACCACGAGCGGTATTTTCACTAATAATTTCATCATAATTAACCTCAGACAGCTTACGTCTTACAGCATTATATACTGCCTCGTCAATCCTTTTCGTACCAGCTGATACCGTATGGTTCGTTTTAATAAACTGCTCCGGATTGGTAATACGCCAAACGGTGTAATTGTCTACGAAAATAATTTTCTTATCCTTCGTCATAATTTGCGTCGGTACATTTTCATAGGTCATTTGATATTTAGGTAATGATTCCACCGCATCAACGAATGGCAGCTTGAGATATAAGCCAGGCTCTCGCTTCGCTTCTTGCGCTTCTCCGAATCGTAATACAATTTTATATTCGCCTTCTTTAACGACAAATAATGAAGTTGATCCAAGTATGATGAGTACTATTGCAATGGCTAATATGCCATACCATTTTTTACTGTTCATATGCTCCTCCTACACCTCGTTATGCTTACTGTCCTGCGTCACTATTGCTTGAACTCGATGAGCTAGTGCTCGAACTAGATGAGCTGCTGCTAGACGTGCTGGACGTCGACTTTGTAGAAGTCTTTAGCTCATTAAGCGGCAAATAATTAACCGTATCACTGTTGGAGTTCGTAATATAGATTTTCGCATTAGGAAGAATTTTCTCTAATGTTTCAATGATTAAACGAGTTTCTGTAATATCCTTATTGTTCGCATATTCCTTATAGATCGCATTAAACTTAGCAACATCACCCTGCGCATTTAGAATACGTGATGCTTTTTCCGCTTCTGCCTGTTCAATTAACGCTTGCGCTTCACCACGAGCTTTAGGAATTCGTTCATTTTCATATTTCGTCGCATTATTGATTTTTGTATTTTTTTGCTCACGAGCATTCGTTACAGCTCGGAACGCATCCGATACTTCACCATCTGGCGGCTCGATATCTTGGAACTTCAAGTCAATAATTTGAATACCTGTCTCATAATGATCCATCAATTGCACAAGCTGTACTCGTGCAAGCTCTTGAATTTCTGTTTTACCATCCGTAATAACATAATCTAGCTTTTGCGAGCCAATAACGGCACGAATAGAGGCGATTGCAGCGTTACGTAAAAACGTTTCTGGCTTCTCAATATTCGTTAAGAAATTTTTAGTGTTACTAATTTTCCAAGTAATGACGGCATCCGCTGCGACGATATTTTCATCTCCAGTAATCATCATCGCTTCTTCCTCAATCACTTGATCACCGCTATCTGTTTGACGATAACCGATTGTAATGGTTTGCGTTAGCTCGGCAGGTACAACTTTAACAGTTTGAATTGGTGAAGGAAGCTTAAAGTGAAGTCCTGAGCCTTGCTCCTGAGTAATTTTACCGAAGGTATAGACGACTGCTTTTTCACGCTCTTGCACCGTATAAAATGATGAAGACCCGATGTAAATTAAGGCAATGATGATAATGCCTCCGATGATAAAGTTCCGAATCGCCTTCGGGCTAAACTCTTGCTTATTCGCTTTAGGACTTCCATGTTCTGGTGGAAATTGTTGTTGGTCCAATTTGCAGTTCTCCTCTCCTATTTAACTGATATGTAATACGTGAAAGTCATCATTTGGTCACATTTTTTTAAGCTTTTTTTAATGTTGAAAATATCCCCTTAACATTCACTAACAAAATTAGCAAATTTCAAGGGGATAATCTGATTGATTTATGAACATATGGAAGAATATACATAGTAGCCATTAACTCCACGTGGCTTTAGCATATTGATTGCATGACCAGCATTCGTTAGCAAGCTTTCTGCGTTATGGCGATAAGGCAAGCTTAAAGCAACACCGATCGTTACGGTAGCATAATGCGAAGGCGAGCAATTGTAGACGATGTAATGTGTCGCCTCAATAATTGACTGTGCCCAGTTATCTACATGCTGACGAATGTTGTCCTGAGACAAAATGATGACGATCTTTTCTTGCTCTAATAAACTATAGTATACAATTGTAGCACTGTCTAGCATTTCGAGCTCTCGCTTAAGCAGCATTAAAAACGTACCTGTCGAAATCTGAGTATCCTCTAGTAACTGCTGCATCCCTTCTATAGAAAGAAGAAACAACGCAAGCTGAGACTGCTTGATCGGCACTCTTTGTAATTCATGCTCAAGCTCCATCACTTTATCGATATATTCAGGAAAAGGCTCAACATATACATTCAAATAATGAAGCATTGTTTCTCCATCTTGCTTAATTTCGAACAGCTGCCAGCACATAAGCTTGATGCTGCCGTCAGGCTCACTAACCTCCGTTATTAAACAGCCATAACCTTGCTTAATCAAATAAAGCAGTTTTTGCAAAGAGCTATGCCGTGTCTGCTCAGGAAATATTGAAGCAATATCCTCTACTGAATTCGCTTGTTTATCCGTACTAGACATCCCCGTTAAATGATAGAACCTTTCATTGGCGCCTACAACCTCGTAGTTAGTTGACAGCAGTAGTATTGCTTCACAATTTCCATCATCCTGGGGATTTAATGAATAATGCTCCTGAGTCTCCAGACAACCATTGTTACTCCCTAATTTTTTGCGATATAGATATATGAAGAAATACAGTATTAATCCGATTACTAGTGCTATTCCGCACCATACGAGCAGATCTGATACATGAATTCCTGTATGTATAATGTTCAAGTTTTGCTGCATTCATATTCTCCTCGCCTACCAATTTACGAGAAGTATAAAACAATCAACTGAACTTTTTTTGAAATGATGATGAAAATTCAAACAGGAATTTAGAAAGTTTCTATTTAGTATTACGAATCGTGATTTGTAGCATTATATTGCCATTTCCATCGCCAGTCGCATTGATCGTTAATTCAGTATAGCCGATTTGCCAGCTAATCATAATCTCTGCTTGGCTGTTTGCTACTGCCGTTGCAATACGCGTCGTATCCTCCGTATAATTTTTATCTGAACTAAATTTCACCTCGTCACGATAAGGCTCGCCAAAGCTATTACTCAATTTCCCGTATAGATCACCTACCGCGGCTAAATAGTCATTCTGTTTACCATTTTTAATTTCAAGCTTATAAATTAGCTTATTAAGCTTTTCATCGTTAAAATAATAGCTAGGATACGCCGTATAGGACAGCCATTCCACTGCGTTATAGCTTAACAGACGCTTATTGCTTGTTGAGCTAGACTTTAATGTCGCTGTTTCACGCTTACTAACCGTAGTGTAGCTATCGTTCCAGCGATTCCCTCTCATCATTGACTTGAGCTCATTTCTTGCTGGTGCTGAGGTGATCGTAATCTTGCGATTAGCGCCATCCCAAACAACCTTCGCTCCCGTTACTTCACCAATAAAGCGTAGTGGCACCATCGTTCTCCCATCTACAACACGTGCAGCCTGAGCCAGCTTAACCTTCTTATTATTGACCATCGCTGACTTCTCGCCAATCGTTAAGCTCATCAAAACATAGTCGTTATAGCCTGTAACTGTCTTCGTACTTTGATCCCAACTAGAGTTCATCCCTAAAGCTTTAAATACATTCGTATATTGAACAAGCGTTGTTCCGTTCGTTTCCATTGGTTTTACATCGAACGAAAGCAATTTTCCATCCACATACACCTTAATCTGATCATTTTTGGCTGCCGAGAGCATCCCTGTAGGTAAGATGAGGGCAAAAATCATCAAAATCGTCAGTAATCTTCTCATCGTAGCACATCCCTATCCCTGTTTTTAAATATGATACTACTAAAATAACCCAAACAAGTATATTATGTAATTAATTATTTTTTTAAGGAGGAGACAAATATCGACTGGAATAGAAGAATTACAGAGCTAGAACAGAGACTGGCTGCAGTAGAATATGAATTGCAACAAGCTAAACGCAATTCACAGCAACTTCACCAGACTAACACTAGTTCTACACAGCAGCCACATCCTGGTCAGACCTCCAATAGCAATATACCTAATCAACCGACGAATCAGTTTATACAGCCGGCAGCACCGTATGGGCCAAATGTGGGGCATGGGCAAGGGGCACAGGCAGCTCCGACCTTCGGACAAAGCTCGGGACAAGGGCAGGGGGCTCAGGCTCAGGCAGCTCCGACCTTCGGGCAAAGCTCGGGACAAGGGCAGGGGGCTCAGGCTCAGGCAGCTCCGGCCTTCGGACAAAGCTCGGGACAAGGGCAGGGGGCTCAGGCTCAGGCAGCTCCGGCCTTCGGACAAAGCTCGGGGTATGGTTCACACCCAGCGTCCCCTTATGGACATATTGCACAGGGAGCACAGTCCGCTTCATACGGACCAAATGTAACTGCTCCCGGTCAATCTTCATCAGCTGAGGAGTATTTTACACAACAAGCACAGTATTCCTCGGATAAGGTAGCTTACAATGGCGGAGCTGCGCCATTCTTTCGCCCGCCGACTAACAAGCAAAACGGCAGTATTGAGAGCATCCTTGTTCGAATCGTGCTACCGATTGTATTTATTATCGTTCTATTAATCGGGATATTAATGCTATTTGTCGCTGGTGTCGCATATGGCCTCTTGACTGAACCTGTACGCTGTCTACTCGGCTTACTGCTAGCTGCCGGCATGTATACGTTCGGCATGCTTCAGCAACGTTTCAAACGGCCTATTTGGGGTAAAACCTTATTAGGTGGGGCGCATGGTATATTTATCATTACCGTTTCCGTCGCCCATTTAAGTTATGAAATTATCGGGGTACTACTCGCAGCATTAGCATATGCCTTAGCTTTTGGCCTTATTATCTTTTCGGCTATTCGATGGAAGTCGCAGCTGCTTGTTTGTATCGCCGTAATATCTGGCTACTTATGTATGTTTTTAATTGATATTTCGAATGTTCATATTGCAGCCTATGTCATTGTCCAGCTTGTTTTCTCAATAAGTATGCTCCTGCTGTGCATGAAGCTGAACTATCGAATTGCCTTTTGGTTTGCATATTTACTATTACAGTTTTCACTACTTATCACGTACAATCTGCAAGAATACACAAGTCATAAGCTATTGCTAGCTGCGCTAATCATTCAGCATCTAATCGTATTTTTCATATTTGCAAGACGTAAGCTCATTTATCTCGAACATAATATTGTGCAAATTATCGGGGTAATCGCGCTCTTTAGCTGGGCGGCTGAGCTGTATAATTTACCTGGTGGCATCAGCCTAACCTTTGCATTAGTGACGATTACAACTGCAATTCTTTATGCCTGTGCGCTACTATTCTTTGAGCGTCTACTGTCTAGAACTCAAGATCAGGAGCAAGAACAAGATGAGAAGAAGATCTATAACTTTTTACTGCTACGTACCGAAATAAGTACAATTATTATTGCGATTGCGCTGCTCTGCTTCTTTATCGAGCTGCTGGGTGCTTCGTTTATCGGACTAGTGCTGCTGCTAATTGGCGTTTCTCTTGTGTTGTATGGTGTACGTGATGTGCATGCGATTCTCCGCTGGTTTGGCGGTCTGTTAGCTTTTGTTGGCGCAGTTACGATAATTTTTGATTATCCAAGTAAGCTGTTATCGTACGAAATTCTAAGCTGGATCATTATGCTTATTAGTATTCCGCTTGTTTATCGCGAATGCCGTGAACGATTAACAGAGGACGTAGCGAAGCCGACAGTGCTCTCCACCTTACTATGGATAGAAGCGATATTGTCATTTATTTTCATTACAATACTTGCTGATTTAATTGGAGATTACTGGGATTCTAGTGCTGGATCATATATCATTTCATTCGCATGGTTACTATATGCACTTGGAGCCATTATTCTCGGAACGGTACGCAAGCTATCTAAAGCAAGATTGACGGGCATCATATTAATGCTTGTCATTGTTATTAAAGTGATCTTTATCGATATTACCTTCCTGAACATCTTGTCCAAGTCGATTATCTTTACCGTGCTTGGCGGTATCGGCATTCTCGTATCGTTTATTCTGTACAATCGAACGGACGAAAATAAACAGTAGCGCTTTGGCTCAATGTATAAGCAATAGGACTTTGGCTCATCACTAGATGCGCTAAAGTCCTTTTTTTGGGGTTTCGAATTATGATAGCAATAAAATATTTTCTTTATTCGAAATATTTTTATTGTTAAACGATAAATTGTATTGTACAATGTTTCTCATAACACTGTTGTGAGGTGCTTTAATTATGAAACGTGAAACCTTTTTCTTAAAGGCTGTAGTATTTTTAATCGCGCTCCCCGTGCTGTCTTTATGTGTATGGGGCTTACCGACCGTCATGGGAGGTGCTATCGAATATTTCCCGAACCAGTGGATAATTCCTGTATTCATCGGCTTATACGTCGCTGCAATCCCGTATTTTGCTGCTCTGCTACAAGCGTTGCGACTGCTGAGCTATATCGATCAGCAAAAGGCGTTCTCTGAGCTATCTGTAAAGGCATTAAAGATCATTAAATTCTGTGCACTTATCATTAGCGCCGTATTTGCGCTAGAACTGCCTTGCCTTTATATGCTGGCGGAATTTGACGATGCCCCAGGACTGATCTTAATTGGGCTAGTAATCGCTGCTGCGTCACTTGTCATCGCAGTCTTTGCTGCCGTATTGCAACAGCTGCTGAAAAATGCCATCGATATTAAAGCTGAAAATGATCTAACGGTTTGAGGTGAAGAACATGGCGATAATTATAAACATTGACGTAATGCTAGCAAAACGCAAAATGAGCGTAACCGAGCTAACCGAGAAGGTCGGCATCACGATGGCTAATTTATCGATTTTGAAAAACGGCAAAGCAAAAGCAATTCGCTTCTCTACGCTTGAAGCGATCTGTAAAGCATTAGATTGCCAGCCTGGCGATATTTTGGAGTTTCGGATGGATGAGGAAGAGGAAGAAAATTAGTAAGTCTCTGGTTAGCGATACTTGAGCGACAATAACTAGTTTGAAAATAAGCCTAGTCAATGATCAACATGCTCGTGATCATCGACTAGGCTTTTATGGTAGCAAGGTTCATGGGCGATTAAATTTTATTTTAAATACCCTCAGATCCGTCTACTCCACTTGGTGTATTATCTTCTTCGTCTATCGGAAGTATATCTTCTTTTGAAGAATCATTTACAATTACCTCAGGTTCTACAGATGGTTCTGCTGTAGGTTCCTCTCTTAATTCCTCCGTTGGTTCAACAGTCGGTTCCTCAATCATTTCACCTGTAGAATCCTCAAGAACAGGGATCGATTGTGGCTCCTCGAACTCAGGGATTATCGGTGTATACTCATCATCAAATCCTAATTTATCATCGTTACCGTGTTGGAATACTCGATATAAAATTGCTGCTGCTTCTGCTCGTGTTAATGCTTTTTGTGGTTTGAATGTGTTATCTGGGAACCCAGACATCAATTGATTTTCTACTGCTAAAGCTACATATGTTTTGGCATAATTTGAAATTGTATGACTGTCACTAAACATCGCGTCTACAATACTAAGATCAGGAAATCTAGTTTGATCATATCCCTTTAGTTTTACTACTGCGATTGCAATATCTTCTCGTAGGGCTGAAGCTTGGGGACGATATACCGTTTCACCTTTACTATTACGATATCCGTTCAGATAATATTTAGCGGATTCAATAAAGGGGGTGTACCAATCGCTAGGCTTAATATCTGCAAACGATACTGTATTTACTCGCTTTGGTTCAAGACTCGCTGCTGATACCATCATTTTAGCAAATTCAGCTCTAGTAACTATTTTATTAGGACGAAATTGGCCATCTGGATAGCCTGCAATTACATTTTGATTGGCTAGAGAAGTAATCGCATCATATGCCCAAAAGTTTGGAGCAACATCACTAAATAATTGACTCGGTTGTTGATTATAACTTGGATCGATGTCACTACCATAACCATTCGTATTTTTTGTTGGATTAGGCGAGTTTGTTGGTACAGGCGATGTTGACGGTGTAGGAGATGTTGATGGTACAGAGGATCCCTCTTCTGTATTAGTTTTCATATGTATGGTTACTGAATCAGTGTAGGCTAAAGCCCATCGATCTTCCCCATATAAAGTAACAAATGTGTAAATAATTCTATCTCCTTTATGTATGCCGCTTCCATATCCTCGTTGTTCATCATAGACATCTCCACCATACATAAAATCTTCTATTGAATAACCTATTTGATCAAATGGACGATCACTAGACATCACTCGTATTCTAGTAAAATTTTTCGCAGATTCAGGAAGTTTATCTCGATCCACATACGTAACAAACTGATCCTCTTTAACTTGAACATGAGTAATTCCACTTGTTAACTTAACTGGCTCAGTCATTGCATTTACAATTAAGTTAGGTTTGGAGAACAAAGTAGTAAAAATCATTCCTAATAACAGTGAAAGGACTATCATCTTTTTTATCTTCATTATTTTCCCTCCAGGTTGCTGTGCATAAGTTATAAATACCTTTATTACATAATCTAAATCACATGACATTTTAATAGACATTTTAATAGACATTTTATAGTACCATTATCCTAATGATGCCATTTCCCTAAAAATTATGCAATATCAACCTTAAGTGAAATGATTAAATACAATAAACATATAAATAAGCTATCTGGCAATTAACAGCTAAAAATCTTACGATAAAACAAAAAAGTCCTTGCTACGCAAGGACTTTGAACGTTTAAGTTTATGGTGCGGTAGAGAGGACTCGAACCTCCACGGGTATACACCCACCACCCCCTCAAGATGGCGCGTCTGCCATTCCGCCACTACCGCAAATCAAGAATTACTAATGAGGTTTACACTTCAATAAAAAAGTGCTGCAAGAAATATATTACTGTATTATTACAAAAAAGTAAAGTAGGTTTACACTAAAATATTTGTAAAAATAATTTATCCATTATTTCAAGAAAAGAGCTTCCGAAGGAACTCTCATTTAGATCGCACTATTCCTTCTCTCTAGTTGACACTCTATAATTTCTTACCAGTCCAGCAGAAGAAATTGCGATCGAAATAATAGATAAAATAATATTCAACCGACTTGTCTTTTCCGTTACGATAATAAATAAGCTCCCGATAATAATGAATATATAAATAATGGAAGATATACTAATACGTTTTTTACGATTATTGTTAGTCAGGTTGCTCTCTCCTTTTATGCCATTCCACTAAAAAACCACCTTGATGTTAGAGATCTAACATCAAGGTGGTTTTTGTATCTTAAGCAGATCAATTCTTATCTGCTAGCGCTTTTCGTATATTGTCATCCAGCAGACTTACTTAGAAGAAAACTGGTGAGCCATGAAGGACTCGAACCTTCGACACCCTGATTAAAAGTCAGGTGCTCTACCAACTGAGCTAATGGCTCGCATGATTAGTTTCTCATGAGAGCAGCTCTCATAACAATAGTGGTGACCCGTAGGGGATTCGAACCCCTGTTACCTCCGTGAAAGGGAGGTGTCTTAACCCCTTGACCAACGGGCCATATTACATCAACTAAAAAAGCGACAAGATGTATACTAGCACATCTTTTATTGAATTGCAAGCATTTTTTTCGGAAATTTTGCAAATAAAAAAGACCATTTTCGGTCTCTTTTCAGCATCTTTCCTAAGAAAAATGATGGCGGAGAAGGTGGGATTCGAACCCACGCACCACTTACGCAGTCTAACCCCTTAGCAGAGGGTCCCCTTGAGCCACTTGGGTACTTCTCCATAACTGGCTCCCCGAACAGGACTCGAACCTGTGACAACTCGATTAACAGTCGAGTGCTCTACCAACTGAGCTATCAGGGAACATCTAAAAGTTAAAGCGGACAAGTAATAATTTATCATCCTTGCGGGTTGTTGTCAACACTTTTTAAAAATAATTTTCCTCTACATTTTCCGCAACGATATTTGCTCACATCCATCCTACGTTTTCGATAGTATTGCTGGTTACAATTCACGCATGTCAGCACATAACGATATGGTCTCGCCGCCGCTCCCTGCCGTTCAGGAAGTCGTTTGCAATAGCGCGCTCCTCCTACCGAAGCTAGCAGCATTTTAAAATCTTGATCACGATGCTTATACCCACGCTTCAAGATATGGAGATGATAATGGCATAGCTCATGCTTAATAATCTTCTCTGTCTCTTCAACACCATAGGAATCCAGCTGATGCGGACTAATTTCGATATTATGTGTAGTCGTAAAATATCTGCCTCCTGTAGCCTTCAGCCTAGCGTTAAACGTAGCCTTATGCAAAAACGGTCTACCAAAGCTTTCTATAGATATTTTCTCCACCCATTGCTGCAACTGATGATTATCCATCTCATTCACCTCCAAACTACTTGAATTGTAAGTCAACAATAGGCTAAACTGTCAAGTAGAATTGTTTTATTTCGAGGGGAGTTATAACCATTATGTCTATTATGCGCTATGTCCTGCTGCAACAGGAAACTAAGCTTACATTCGTTGAAATGCCCGCTTCACATGCTTATCAGCTAAGCGCGCTTAATTTAAGATTACGTAAGGAAATTGATAAATTAACAGCGGAAGAAGTGCCTACTCTGCCTTTAGCCGTTGCTGAATGTGATGCACTCGATGTACATAGTGATACTGTACAGACTATTTCAGGGTTAGATTATATTAATAGTCTTGAAGCAGATTTTGCAAATGTGAAGGAAAAATCCTACCCGCTTATCTCGCTGTTAACGGAAATTCGTGCGCTTCAAGCTCAGCTTGAGCAATGGTATGAGGAATACGAGGAAGAGCAAGAGCTGCAATAATAAGCTCACGCTTGCACAGTGACCGATTAGTGACCGATTGATTTTCGATCATTCGATCTTTAACGATTAACAAGAGACGATTGATTTTCGATCATCGGACCCTTAACGGTTAATGAGAGACGCTTGACAGTCAACAGTTGATTTTAGACAGGCACGACATGCGCCCAGAGGTCATATGCTATACAACATGATTAGCGTGACAGAGGGAGGTATTACGATGCCGCATTGGCTACGAAATCAGCTTATGAGAGCATTTCTACGCGGGGATGCACGCAAGGTACGTCTGCTTAACGATTGCTGGTACTTTTATCGCGCACAGGCCATTCATATGAAGGCGAATATTGAAAACGACCACACGGTTCATTGAACAGATCGCAGTTCATATACAGTAATATGTAAGCTCCGCAGCTGTGATTTCACAGGGCAATATAAGAAAAAGTTGTATGGATGAGCATCGCCACCTAACCAAGCTGGCATGATGCTCTCCATACAACTTTTTTTCATTTTCATTGCTATACCACTACTTACTCCGTTACTACCACTTCATCATTGCTGCGGCTTTCTCATCGTCAAGCCAACGCGATTACGCTTCAGATCAACATCATGCACCCACACCGTTACAGTATCCCCCACTGATACGACATCCATCGGATGCTTAACGAAGGAGTTGCTCATTTGCGAGATATGGACTAACCCATCGTTTTTCAAGCCAATATCTACGAAGGCACCGAAATCAATCACGTTGCGCACTGTGCCCTGCAGCTCCATGCCCTTAGCAAGATCCTCGATATTCAGGACATCGGTATGGAAGATCGGCGGCGGCAGCTCCTCACGCGGGTCACGTCCAGGACGTAGCAAGCTGTCTACAATATCCTTTAGAGTTGGCACACCTACATCAAGCTTTTGTGCCATCTCGTCGATCGAGAGCGCTCGTAACGCCTCATTGAGCTCCTCCGTACCAACGGCTTGCTCCTTTAATCCAAGCTCCTTAAGCAGCGCTTTAACGACGCTATACGATTCAGGATGAATCGGAGTATTGTCTAGCACCTGCTCACCGTCTGGAATTCTAATAAAGCCGATACATTGCTCGAAGCTCTTCGCACCGAGGCGAGGAACCTTCTGTAGCTCACTGCGCTTCTTAAAGCGCCCGTTCTCTTCACGATACGCCACGATATTTTTAGCTATTGTACCATTGATCCCAGCGACATAAGATAGCAGCGACGAGGATGCTGTATTAACATCAACACCGACATGGTTAACCGCCGATTCAACGACAGCGGAAAGTGATTCCTCTAAACGCTTCTGCGCTACATCATGCTGATATTGTCCAACGCCAATTGCCTTCGGCTCGATTTTCACTAGCTCAGCAAGCGGGTCCTGCAAACGTCTTGCAATAGACACTGCACTTCGCTCAGCAACATCTAACTCAGGAAACTCTGCCGCGGCTAGTGGCGATGCGGAATATACGCTGGCTCCCGCTTCATTAACGATAATATATTTAAGCTCTTTACTGCGCGGCTGACGCTTAATCATATCGGCAATAAATTGCTCGGTTTCACGCGAGGCTGTTCCGTTACCAATGACGATTAGCTCTACTTTGTATTTTTCAATAAGTCCGCCAATAAGCTTCTCTGCTTCAGCTGTCTTGTGATGCGGTGCTGTAGGATAGCACACGCCAACCTCAAGCATTTTCCCGATATCGTCGATAACAGCAAGCTTACAGCCTGTACGGAACGCTGGATCGACACCTAGTACGATTTTCCCACGCACTGGTGGCTGCAATAGCAAATTACGCAAATTCGCTGAGAAAATCGTAATCGCATGCGCCTCAGCTTTATAGGTTAGCTCACCGCGCACCTCACGCTCAATGGAAGGCGCAATTAGACGCTTATAAGCATCGGCAATGACCTCATCCAGCATTGCCGCAACGGAAGCAGCTGCGCTTGCACGGACAACGCCTTTTCGCATATATTGCTCAATTCGTGCAACGTCTAGCTCGAAGCTTACCTTTAGAAATTCCTCACGCTCACCACGATTGATCGCTAGAATACGATGCGGTGGAAGCTTAGCAATCGGCTCGTTATAGTCATAATACATCTCATAAACGCTTTCAGCCTCTGCATCCTTCGCAACCGTACGTAGCAGCCCTTGGCTAAAGGTAAAGGTTCGAATCCAGGTGCGAATTTTCGCATCATCGGCTAATTGCTCAGCAATAATATCCTTCGCTCCAGCAAGAGCATCGTCAGCGCTTTCCACACCTTTTTCAGCATCGATATAACGCTCAGCCTCAGCATAGGGATCATTGCCCTTCTGCTCAAGCAGCCATTGTGCCAGCGGCTCAAGCCCCTTCTCCTTCGCCACGCTTGCTCTTGTTTTACGCTTTTGACGATAAGGACGGTATAGGTCTTCAACCTCTTGTAGCTTGACGCTAGCTTTAATGGCAGCAGCAAGCTCCTCTGTCAGCTTTCCTTGCTCTTCGATTAAACGCAGCACTTCTTCCTTACGCGACTCTAGATTGCGTAAATATTGCAGTCGTTCCTCAATAGAGCGAAGCTGCACCTCATCCAGCTCCCCGGTCATCTCCTTACGATAGCGTGCGATAAATGGAATGGTGTTACCTTCATCTAGCAAATTTACAGCAGCCTGCACCTTTTTTAGTGGTAATGTAAGCTGCTTCGCTATTTCTTCGATCATATTCAATGCCATATGTATGCTCCTTCCGTTACTGCTTCTGCAAACTTGTCAACAACTGCGATTACATAGGCAAATGAAGCATTCCTTGCTATTGCTAGAGGAATGCTTCACGGTGCCGTCTATATCATCTATCTGCTCAAATTACACTCTTAATTTTATTGCTTAGCTCTAACGTATGGATTATTGACTTTTTCAAAGCCAATCGTAGTACGCGGTCCATGACCTGGATAGACGATGGCATCATCTGCCAGCTTGTACAGCTTATTTTGAATAGAATCATAAAGGTCAGCTTCACGACCGCCAGGAAGGTCTGTGCGCCCGATAGAGGAGCGGAATAGCACATCCCCTGAAAAGATATGTCCATCACATACAAAGCTTACACTGCCCGGAGAATGTCCAGGAGTATGCAGTACATCAAAGGAATGGCCGATAAAGCTCAGCTTCATCCCTTCAGCCAATTCATATTCGGCTGGATCAGTAGCTAGCGGCTCTGTTACATCCTGCCAGCGCATTGAGCCGTTCTTCCGTGGATCGGTTAACCAATCCTCTTCTAAGCTATGGATATATACAGGACAGCCCGCTGCTTTACGCACCTGATCTACGCCACCCATATGGTCAAAATGTGCATGCGTAAGCAGAATTGCTTCAATTTGCACGCCTTCAATGCGAGACAGCAGAGCCTTCGGATTCATACCTGGGTCGATAATAATGCCCTTCTCTGCCCCAGCTTCATCCGCAACCGTCAACAGGTAGCAATTCGTTTGCAGTGGTCCTAATATAAAGCTCTGTACTTTAAAGCTGCTCATTCCTTACACACTCTCCAATACTTCACGTAGCTCAGCAACGATATATTTCTGATAATCTGTGCCTTCACCGTATTGGCGCATAATTTCTTGACGCACAGCTGTTAGGCGCTCCTGATAGTCTGGTGACTGCGGATCTGGATTTGTCGCCTTAAATGCAGCCATAGGCGCCTGTACATGCTTCGGTCTTGGACCCCATTGACCTAATACTACACCGCCAGTGTCAGCGATAATTACGACAGGGATTGAGCGTCCACCGAATGTTAAAAATTGATCCATCGTATCCAGATGCTCTTCCATAATTAATACATCGATCGGGATACCGCTGTTTTCAAGCGCCTTGAACACAACAGGAATGTTACGAACAACGTCGCCACACCAATCTGCCATCAGAATTAAACAACGTAAATCATCACGATTGTTCAATGATTCATAAAATTCACGATCATCCTCAGAAGGCCATTGAAATTGGTCTCCGTATGCAATAAATTGCTCCTGATTTTTCGTCATACCTGCAATAAATTGTTCGGGTGTAATTCCTTTACCGAGCTTATTCGCTACATTTTTACTCATAGATAATCCCTCTCTCTTCAATTTATTGATACGAGCCATATATTGGCTTCGACAATGCTCTATGTTCATCTTATCCTCTTTGGGATATTGACTCAACAACTATGTTTAAGGATATTGCTTAGCTCTTTTTACGGAAGCGACGTAAGTACATCACTAGAACGACTAACGCAATGATGGCTATTATTGCATAGGCGATATTAGAGTAGACATCCATAAACTCTACAATGTCCTCCCAGCGATCGCCAAGAGTCGTGCCTAGCATCACAAGCAGCGTATTCCAAATAATTGTCCCAAGCGTTGTATACAGCAAAAATGGTGTTAGCTTCATCCCTGACATACCAGCTGGAACAGAAATCAAACTACGGATCAATGGAACCATGCGACAGAAAAATACTGCCTTATTACCGTGCTTGTCAAACCATGCATCCGCACGATGCAGGTCTTCCTTCTTTACACGTAGCACTTTACCCCAACGATCAACGATTTTCTCAAGCCGCTCAACTGAAACGATTCGTCCAATATAATACAAGATGATTGCTCCTACTACCGAACCTAGCGTAGCCACGACAATTACACCAAAGGGGGTAAGCTCTGTCTTCGTAGTCATAAAGCCACCAAACGTTAAAATAACCTCTGACGGTATTGGTGGAAATAAATTTTCTACAGCAATTAATAGTAAAATTCCGAAATACCCAAACTTCTCCATAAACTCAATAATCCAATTTTCCATCTTCAACCCCCATCAAATGTATTACTAAACGATATTCTACCATATGTATAGACATGCTTCCAATTAACAGGGCTCCTGCATATACATAAAGAGGAAGGAGCTGATTGTCGATGAAGCATCAAACGGTAAGCCATCAGCCTGAGCTGCCAACTGCACGCAGCATTCGTCGTACCTGCCAATCTGAGCTGTATCGTACGATAAAACGAATGAAGGTATGGATTCCTGAGGATAAGCTTGAGGCTGCGGAGAAGCTGTATTTTCATAAGGTAGCGGGAAATTTGGTATGGATACATGAGAATCGAAGCAATCGAAAAAAGCAGGTAGAGTGGTGGGAGGCCAATGTGTGCGATGAGCTTGTAGCCATATTAGGTGTTGACCGTGCCGCTTTTATTGCAGCCTTCAAAGCCGCTTATGGCGTTAAGTAATATAGCTACAGGTTAAGCAGGCTAAATAAGCATATAAGCTTACATTAGCCTGCTTATGTTTTATTCTGCTACTCCATCACCGACGCCTGTCGAATCTGTCGTTGTTGATTCAATTAGACCATTGTGCAACGTTACATAACCACCGCCAAGACCTTCATTCACCATTCGATCAATGTCCATCTCATACTCTTGACGACCTTCAAAGTATAGATCAGGAGATTCTTGATTTTTTTTAGCGCGATCCTTCACGATTCCCCCTCCTTTCGATGGTTAATTTCCTTAAGCTGATATGCTCAGCAAGCCATCTGCACGCCGCTTGTTCAGCAGCTAGCCCCCTTAGCTTTCCCCTCTAACTGCAACTCATGCATGATCTTCCCTTATCCGCTATAGCTTGTCTCTGTTAGACGACTTTTGCAATTTTATGGCATGTTTTATAGTTTTTCAGAATAAATAGAGAGAGAACAACCTTTCTGCAGTGAATATATGGCTGTTGGCTGTTGTGTGTTGGTTGTTCCCCAACTTAGCATGAGCCGATCAAAATTAAAGTCCAGCGGTATGATGTCAAGTCCCTAAATGTGCTGAATTGGAAATTCTTCTTAGGAAAAGCATTGCCAATCGGGAAAAAAGGCATCAGCAAACTAGACCCAGCAGAAAATCGGTTAAATT
>Ga0180216_1000054_pt1 | contig 149417 bp, 128 predicted proteins | sample eDN3rd37CBELigMG_FD_128879 | JGI IMG/M metagenome (GOLD analysis project Ga0180216, IMG submission 128879) | Enriched Miracle-Growth compost microbial communities from Emeryville, California, USA - eDNA 3rd pass 37_C BE-Lig MG (version 2)... ... | reverse complement strand
CGTATCAAATGCGACTGCAATTATATCTTGGAAATACTTAACAATATCTTCAGTAGCTGCTTCAATCACAGGTAGGCGATGCTCATCCCAAATAATCTTCTTTTAATATCGCCATTTTAATCACATCTCGATATTGACCATTTCTGAATAGCTTTTGCCGCATTCTTCCTTCTTCTTTAAATCCACATTTGAGATAACATTTATATGCTCTAACGTTATAATCGTATACATCGAGCTCTATTCTATTTAGATTTAATTCCTCGAAAGCAAACTTCTGCAGCAGAGAAATCGCTTCACTTCCATACCCTTTGCTTAATTTATCTTTAATACCGATAACGATTGCCATTGATGCGCATCTGTTTTTCCAGTCAATGTTAAGTAAATCGATTTGTCCGATATAATCTAAGGAACTTTTGTCGGCTATAACAAAGCTTTTAATATTTGATTTCCCTTCCACGATCATATTTAAGAAAGACTGTGTTTCATTCACAGAATGAGGATATAGAAAAAGATCAGATAAATTGTTCGTAATTTCAGGATCGTTAACCCACTGCCTCATCTTTTCTAAATCTGAAGCTCGATACTCTCTCAGAACAATTCTGTCACCAATTAAATGTGCCATGGCTCTACACTCCTTTATTTGTGATTGTGTCATTCATTTACAACACAAGACACACTTATATCTCTCCACCCCAGGATATTTTTCTCCTAGACTACTTGCTTGAAATCCGATGCTTTTATAGAAATCCACTGCAGCTTTGTCCGTTTCTACTTCCATTCTTTCGATACGATGGTTTTCTATAAATTCATAGATCAGTTTCTTACCAAGTCCTTGTTTCCTCATGCCTGCCTTGATCGAGATATGCTTTAACTCTACCTCGCATTCTGACAGCCATATGATTCCGATTAATCCGACTAAATGATGATTATGGACATATCCCAGCAATGCTCTATCTGGGTCACTCCTATATCGTGCATATTCTTTTGTAACTCTTTCTACATCAGGGTACATACAGTCAGATAATCGTGCTATTATTTCATCTGGTTCTTGATAATTTTTTAAGTTAATCATTATCATCACTTCTTTATCTGATTTTGAAATGCTAGGTGAATAAAGTCGGGAGACAAATCTGTGAAGCTTGCGTTAACGCGATGACGAGGCGTTCTTTGACGAGAGTTCTTTGACGAGAGTTCTTTGACGAGAGTTCCTTCCCCTAAAGACTAAAAAGGAATAAATATGTTAATTAATTTTCTCATTTCTTTAAATTGCTCTTTAGTAAATATCCCTACTAATATGCTTTGATCTACTACAGAGTAAAAAAATTGGCGCTGACTACCGTGTTCCCTTAATAGCTCTGAAAAGATTCTAAACACATTAATATCTAACCAATCATCATCTACTGCTAAATCGTATTTCTTGAATTCTCCATTGACTTCAAAGGATATCCTTGCTTCGTTATTTTCAATATCTACATAATCGGAAATATCACTTATCACTACGTCATCTTGAATTAAATCAGCAATTCTCTTAATTACTCTTACATAATCTCCATGATCCTCTATACATTCCGTATCGAGATACCAAATATCGTTAGAATTATACGATTCCTTCCCATCACTATCGAATACTTCTGAGCCCATTGCAAGAAGCAGCAAGTAATAAGGTTGTTCTTCGTATTCTTCTTTAGAATGTTCTTGAATTAACACATCAGGAGAAACACCATCATTTAGTCTTATCCCAATTCTATCTAATGCTGCTAGCTGGTTTTCAAAAGGTATCCTTTCATTCTTTTTAAACCACTTAAGCATCACGATCACCCTGTCTTATTACTTTTTAATATCATACTTTCCATTGCATCACTACCATTATGCGTTTCTACACCAACATACTTAGCTCTAATAATTTGATAATTCAATAAGGTTGCCGTCAGGATCTCTAATGTAAATGGAAGTTATCAGCCCTAATGCTCCTGTTCTTGTAACTGGCCCTTCTACTATGTCGATTCCCTTTTTACTTAAATGCTCCTGGACTTCTTCAATTGTTGCTTGTACTACAAAGCATAGATCTTCTGAACCAGGCAATGGTTGCAAAGCTTTGGGCTCGAACTCACTACCATATTGATGTAGATTTATTTTCTGTTGACCAAAGGAAAGGGCTTTTCGATTAGCACCGAATGTTACTACGTTCATACCTAACACATCCGTATAAAACGCTATCGTTCTTTCCAAGTCTCTAACAGTCATTACGATATGGTCAATGCTCTTTATCATTGGATTGCCCTCCTACAGTAACTATATTTCCTTTATTGTATCTTATTTCCTTTTTCACTTAAATACCAATTACTCATATGATTTTTACCATATATCTCATAAGCAAGCAGGAATTAGCTCTAAAAATGTCGAATGCAGTTACGTTACTCCTCGTAATTATCACCTAATCTGGATAACGGAGGCTGCGCCAATTGGAGAACAAATTTGATAGCTATGTTGAGGAGCTTAAAAGCTCTAAGGAATGGCTAGACTTAGATTCACTAAGAAAGAAAACACTTAAGCTTTACGTATTTTCCTGGTTTCTCGGCGTCGTTTTATTTATTCTCGCTTTTGTTATTCTCATCTTTTCCTTTGATCTTATCAGTTTTTTAGGCTGTCTCGTCGTGTCGGTGGCCATCCCGCTTATGCTTGTACGAAAGCACTTAAAGGAATTCAGCGCTAAATATAAAGGAATTGTCGTACCAAAGCTCATTTCCGATGTCATAACTGAATTTGATTCCAACGCTGATCGTGATTCCAACTCTAACTCATCCAAACAGAGAAAGAATAAGTGTCAGTATTATCCGAACGAGAAAATTAACTTTAATCTACTGGCTAGCTTTCCGCTTTTCGAGAGATATCCACATAAAAAAACGATTTACGATGGTGAGGATTTGTTTAAGGGGACTATTGGAGAGACGCATTTTCAATTTTCAGATCTGATCATTAAGCGCAATCGCGATCTTATTGTAGTCGACCAAGATTTTGACTTTACTATTTTCCGCGGACTTGTCTTTATTGCAGACTTCCATAAGGATTTCGACGGAACGACAACCATTCGCACTCGTAAAGGCAAGCAGTACAGACTATTAAAGGCGCTAGGCTCACGAATAACCACGATTAGCCATCAATTTGATCAAATGTTCACGGTTCATACGACGGATGAAATTACTGCGAGATATTTATTGCCTGCAAATATGCTGGAGCGGGTCATGGCATTACGCAGTATTTTTCCGGATAAAGGAATAGCGATTTGCTTACATAAAGGAAAGCTGATTATATCGATACATAAACATGACTTTTTCGAAATTGGTAAGGCTAGCATGCCGCGAAGCCGCAACATTGTGCAAACCTATACGGAAATCAGTGCAATACTCGAAATGATCGATGTGCTGAACCTAAATCTACGCATTTGGAATAAAAAATAGACTGGCCTATTACAACAACTGCCGCCTAGCATCCTCTGCTAAAGCGGCAGTTTTCATTTCATTCAATCAACATTAAATTCTTTCGCAGCTAGCTCTACCCCATTAATAACGATCGCAATGGCATGCATACCAGGGTAATGCTTGCGTGTCGTCAAATCTTTAAAGTGATGAACACGAACGTATCGTTTATCTCTCTGCTCGATGTCATGATCGGCGATTTTAAATAGCTTTCTCGAAGTTTTCCCGTTGGCCTTTACAAAGTCAATCCCGTATTCTACGCGAAGTCGTTGCCCCTCCCCTAGATTATTGCTAATCGTAAAGGCAAAATGCAAGGATTGGCCAATATTAATTCGTGATTCCTCAACAACAAAATCGACAATCGTTACATCTGGCTCCAGCTGAAAGCCAAACAGCGTAAGAATCTCTGCATCTCCCTTGCGCAGCAACCCTCGACATCCGTGCCGCACAATCCAATCTGTATGCTCATGCTTCCCATACCAGCTCCGAGCAAGCTCAATTACAAGCTGTGGATGGTCCTTGGCGATGTCATTGATATGATTAGCTACACTTTTCCGTACATAAAGGTATTCATCCCTCTTTAGCTTCTCCAGTATTGGTAACAACGGAGTGGGATCTGCTTTATATTGCTCTAAGGCCATCGCCCACGGCAAACGAGGACGGCAGCCTTCACTTGCTAATCTTCGCACATGATGATCACTATGCTCTGCCCATTGCAGCATAACGTTAATCATTTGCTCTCCGTACTTTAAGATAAATGGACGCACGGCAAACTCTGAGCTGGAGTACGGTGTAAAAGCTTCTAATGCAGCAATTGAGGCATCCCAGTCCTCCAGCCCAAAGGCCTCTACAAAATCAGGAAAGAACAAATATTCTACCCCTGTACACTGTGGTGCGACCCTCTCTAATATGCTTAACGCTTCACGATAGGATGGCGGCAATGTCTGTCTTAACACATCTGCAATATGACGCATTCTCGCCTTAAATGCTCTAGTCTCCCATTCCTCATCATAGATAAGCCGCAAAAATGCTTCTCCATCAAACGCCGCATAGGCTCCCTTTACAATTTTAATAAACTCTTCAAAAAAGCGCTCATTATATCGACCTGCGATCGTATCTGCCATCTTATCGTCTCCATTTCATTCATCGATCTTTATTACGTAACGTTACCTCGTTGACCTCAACTAAACTATAACTCATAATAGTGTCAAGTATTGTCACTATTAATTAAAGGAGTATTCTCTAATGCATAAAGCGCAGCGCTTAATTCATCTTATCATGAAGGTTAACGAACGAAAAAAATTCACATTACAGGAAATGGCCGATGAATGTGGTGTTTCACGTCGTACGATGATGCGTGATTTAATGGAGCTAAGTGAGCTCGGTGTGCCACTTTATTCAGAGGTCGGTCCGAATGGAGGATATCGTATGCTGCGCGATAAGGTGCTCCCACCGATTAGCTTTACAGAGAGCGAAGCGCTCGCTTTATTTTTTGCAGGTCAATCGCTGCGCAATTATAAAGCCTTACCTTTTAACAATGAGGCTGAAGCTGCATTAGATAAATTTCTCCATTACTTATCTAGTGAGCTGAAGCAGAAAATTTCTCATTTACGTCAGCGCCTTCTTTTCTCTGTTGCTCCGCATGAGCTTGAAACACCATGTCTTCAGTCACTGCTTGATGCTGCGCTAGAGCAGCAAGTGATCACCATTCACTATGAAGCTTCCTCAAGCAGTGAACGAATGATCCAGCCACTCGGCATTTATACGATCAATGGACTATGGTATTGTCAGGCGTATTGCTTTCTTGCCAACGACTATCGCACATTTCGTATTGATCGTGTGAAGTCTGTATCCGTAAGCGACGAGCAAAGCATGCGTATCGATCTCTCGCATCAGCATATTGAAGATTGGATTATGCATACTGAAGAAGAGGATACGTTGGAGCTAGAGGTTCATTTAACAGCAGAAGGCGTTCTCCGCTGTCAATCCGAGCTATGGCTCGCCAAATCTATTCAGCTTCAGGCTGATGGCTCAGGTATCATCATGACGACAATGAAACGATCTTGGGTAAGCTGGGCTGCTAAGCTATTTCTTGGATTCGGAACAGACGCCCATGTTATACGCCCTATAGAACTGCGTCAACATATTCAATCGCAATTAATCGGGCTGAATAAGCAATATTCGGTCTAATGGTCGGGTCTAATGCTCCGCCCACCAACGCTTAATGACAGGAGGCTTGCCGCCCAAGCTGACCGTTTCACCTATTTGTGGAGCGATTAAGGTGACGGCTTCTTGACTAGCTGCCTGCTGCGCCCGTTCGATTGGATCTGTCCACGCATGATATGCTAATGTAAATGCAGCCCAATGAATAAGCATCACGACTTTACCTTGTACATCCTTGCTTGCTTGAATCGCTTCTTCTGGCGTCATATGTACACCCTGCCAGCGATGATCGTATTGTCCGCCCTCCATCAGCACAAGATCGAAGGCGCCATATTTTCCTTGAATTTGCTTAAAATGCTGGCCATATCCGCCATCGCCACTAGTATATAGCCTTGTGTTGCTCCCCAGCATAACCCAGCCGCCCCAAAGCGTCGAATTACGATTGAACAGGCCTCTGCCAGAAAAATGTCGTGATGGCGTAAACGCAAGCTTCACCCCATCGAGCTCGTACTCATCCCACCAATTAAACTCTCTAATACTCTCCCTAGCAATGCCCCAGCGCTGTAAATGATTGCTCACCCCTAGCGGAACGCAGAACAATGCCGCTTTCTCCTTTAAGCGCAACATCGTATCATAATCCAGATGATCATAATGATCATGCGTAATTAACACGGCATATAGCAGGGGTAATTTATCGATAATGTGCAATAAACTGCCTGTATACCGTTTACTTCCGACAAAGGAGACCGGAGACGCTCGGAAGCTTAATACCGGATCAACTAATATTTTTTTGTTATTAATGCTTACAAGAAACGACGAGTGACCAAACCACGTCAGACTATCCTCTTCACTATAAATTTCATTCCAGTCTACTTCAGCTACAGTCAGCTGACCCTTAGGACTGCGATTCTGATTACTAGCTGTTAGCTCCTTAAGCATCGATAGAAACTCACCGGCGCTAAAACTCGTTTTGTTCGGCTCCCGATTAATAAATTTCCCATCTCTATAATGCTCTAGCTGTGTAAAGGACTGCTCCTGCTCTCGCGTAATCTTACCGCCAAATACAGGATGAACCGCAATAAATAAGACGACACTCACTATCAGTACAATGATTACTATGGCAACTACAAGCATAGACTACCTCCGCTTTTGAAGTGCGCTATAATTACACGCTATGTCTATTATACAGAAAGTATCGTTGCAGCTAAAGAAAAGCTGCTCCCTGCTCCCTGCGTCCTGCATCTTGCACCTTCACCTTCACCTTCACCTGCACCTGCACCTGCACCTGCACCTGCACCTGCACCTGCACCTGCACCCCTATTTTACGGGCAGTACTAAAGTCAGCACAGTATTTTACTATGTACTAATCTATCAATCTGTAAAAAACTCTTCCCTGCGCTTGGAAAATCATTCATAATAAGCTCTAACCTATAGAAAGCGGTGGTGTATATGAGCAGTCCTTTTCACAATATCATTACTTCCGAAGCTGAAATTAGAGAGCTGATCGGCTATCCTAGCGACATCGTTCAGAAGAAAAGCATCCAACAGCTCGACGAGCATTGTCGACAGTTTATCGCCAAGTCGCCCATATTATTTCTAGCAACCTCCGATGATCAAGGGTCTTGTGATGTATCTCCGCGCGGTGACGTGCCTGGCTCTGTGCTTGTGCTAGACGATAAGCATCTCGTTATTCCGGAACGGCCAGGTAATCGCAGAATCGATTCCTTACGTAATATTTTGTTGAATCCACAGGTAGGCATCATTTTCATCATTCCAGGTCTTGAGGAAACACTGCGCGTGAACGGCAAAGCTGTTGTTATTCAAGACGATCACATTCTAGAGCAGTTAAAAGCGAAAAGTAACGACAAAAAGCCGCTACTCGCCATTGGAGTAGAGGTCGAGGAATGCTATATTCATTGTGCTAAAGCGTTCATACGCTCCAAGCTATGGAACTACGACAGCTGGTTACAGACCCATCAGCTGCCCTCCGTCCCTGCTATCATTAAGGCTCACGTCAACTCGCCGCAATATACGGAGGAGGTCGTTAAGAAAGGATTGCAGGAAAGCTATGAACAGCGACTGTACTAACGTTTTACCAGCACTTTAGTTATGTACATAAGTAAAAAGAGGGCGCATCGCATCGCCCTCTCCCCTTGCCTGCTATGTAAATGAAACAAGCCAAATGTCTCGTTTAAAATGCGTTTTAGCAACAATTCCTGAATCCACTATCGTTGCTCCAAGCTGCAGTAGCTCTTCTTTAATCGGCTCGACAGAGACGATAACTGCCCTCTTGCATAGTCGCTTTAATGAGGCTAGCATCTGCTGACGCTCTTCAGCAGGCAGCACAGAGCAATGATTGTATGGCAAGTCAAGCACCGCAACATCATAATCCTCTGTTAGCCCGCGCATATCTGCTATCGCTATGTCGCACTGATAATGGAAGGCTTGCATATTTTCTCTCGCCCCAACGACTGCGAGCGGATTAAGATCATACCCTTTCGCATAGATCCCTTGGCTAGCCGCCTCTAACAGTACGGTACCAATTCCGCAGCATGGATCAATTAAAGATATCCCAGCTCCCAGATGAGGTACTGCGATATTAACGATTGCCCGAGCCACCCTTGTACCAAGCGCTGTTGAATAATGACGCGGCTTACGATCATGCTGCTGCCATAATGCCTCATGAACCTCATAGCTCCCAAGCAGCCAGCCTTCGTTCCACTCGATAATGCCTAGCTGCAGCTGTGGATGATGTAAATCCACCTGTCCGCCTATATGCATACCAAGCTCCCGCTCCATAGCTCTCCGCTTATTATATTCAAGCTTTCTCGGCTCGCCACTCACAACGGATTCAATGGCTATCAGCTTATACGTCTCGCTTAGCTCAAGCGCAGCTGCCTGCTGCAAGAGATCGGCATAATCAGTAGCCTTTAGCCAAACCTGCAATCTGTATTTCATATAAGGACTGCGCTGCGGTGATAGCTCAAGCTCACTCTCCACTACAGCCGACGATTCATGCCAGCTTGGATCAATACCTAGCAGCTGCCTCATTTCCATACTGCAAAGTGAACGCTCCTGATCGCTACACACCAAGCGATAAATATAGCCTAATGAAGCACTTTGCTCCTGCTGCTCTCGTCGCTCAAGCTGCCCCTGATATTCCAAACTTTCCTGTTGCTCACCAAGCACAGCGTTAATTAATCTCCCTGCCATGGTTCGTTTTTAGAGGGTTTCGGCAGCTCGATATAGTTTGGCTCAATAGCCTGCTTCTCCTCAATTAAGAAGCTTTTGTTGCAGTTTGGACACTCCTTCGCATCGATGGGAATAGAGCTTTGGCAGTTTGGACACTGCTTATCATCTGTTAAATTAATCATTCGCAATTGATTTTGCTCGATTTCACTTTTAAGCATCGCAATCTGTTCTAGCTGCTCACCAAAAAAAGCAAGCTTCAGCTCCTGTCCAAGCTCAGCCGCTTGCGTTACCTTCTCACCGATTTCCTTATATAATCCGTTAATTTCATTTTGCTTTCCAACGTTAATTAGCTTCAGCTTGTTGACCTCTACTAATATTTTGGCTTTAGATCCCGCTTCACTAACACCTGTCTTCAATTTATCTAAAAAGCTCATTTCGCTCACTCCTTACGCCCCTTTTTCCCGTCTCTTCATTTTATCATAGTTCCCTTAAAGAGGAAGCGCAACTTTTTCTGGGCGTTTGAGTTCTGCTACTTCAATTACATGAACTGCTTTTCTAATGCCATAATGATTTGCTCCTCCAAAAATGGCTTTACAATGTAGTCACTAACACCAGCTTGGATCATTTCCATAATGACCTTCCTATGGGCCAATGCTGAGCAAATAATGATTTGGGCCCTCGGATCAAGCTCTAGTAGCTTTCTCACGGTGACATAACCACTCATTTCAGGCAATACAAGATCCATAATGACTAGATCAGGTTTATCGCGTTCATAATATAACAATGCTTCTCTGCCATCAGCAGCTTGGGCAACCACCTCATATTGCTGTCGTAAAACGATACTTGCTAAGTGATTTCTCGTTGCTGATGAATGATCAACGATCATCACCTTTTTCATTCCATGCACATCCTCTTTCCTATCTGCCCTTAGCTTAGCAACACTATCTTAACAAAACCTGAAATCTTAGTAAAAAATAATTTAATAAAATAAGCAAATTGGATAGCATTCCCATTGCATTAAGAACATACATTCGGTATATAATAAAAATAAGAACATACATTCGGTTTTGGGAGGTTTAGTGATGCCAGTAATAATGTTAGCGGATTGCCAATCATTTTATGCATCTGTTGAAAAGGCAGCACATCCAGAATATCAAAATAAGCCTGTTATTGTTGCTGGAGACCCTTCTCGACGCTCGGGTATTGTGTTAGCAGCCTGTCCAATAGCCAAATCATACGGTATTACCAATGCAGAAACATTAGGCGAGGCTCTTGCCAAATGCCCTGATGCTGTCGTTATCCGTCCGCGTATGCAAACCTATATCGATGTATCACTTATGATAACGGAAATTTTTGAGTCCTTTACTGATTTAGTTGAACCCTTTTCCATCGATGAGCAATTTTTAGATGTGACGGGATCACTGTCTTATTTCGGCTCGCCAGAGGAAATTGCAAATCAAATCCAAACGAAAGTGCTGCTGTCTACTGGTGTTTGGGTACGCGTTGGCATTAGCTCTACAAAGGTACTCGCTAAAATGGCAACTGACATATGGGCTAAAAAAAGTAAGACGGGCGTTTTCACCTTAAATGAATCTCAGGTGGAGGATCGCTTATGGCCGCAGCCGGTAAGCAAAATGTTCGGTGTCGGCTCGCGAATGAACAAACATTTTCAACGGATAGGGATTACTACAATCGGAGATATTGCCCGTCTTCCCCTAATTGAATTTAAACGTAAACTAAGACTTATTATGGGCAGAAACAGTGACATTCAAGCTGAGTTATTTTGGCAGACCGCACATGGGATCGATCCTAGCAGCGTTACGCCTGGAACGTACGACCAGCAGCAAGCGATTGGACATCAAATGACCTTGCCACGTGACTATTCGAAGCAGGAGGAAATCGATGTCATCCTGCTTGAATTGAGCGAAGAGGTTTGTCGCCGCTGCCGCAGTCAGGGATACATGGGGAAGGTGATATCCGTAGGAGCATCTGGAATTTATTTTGATCGACCTAGCGGCTTTTCTAGACAGCTAACGATTGACGATCCTACGAACATCACCAATGAAGTATTCGAGATAGCTCGCAAGCTATTTTATATTCATTGGGACCAACGCCCTGTGCGAAAGCTAGGAATATCGATCTCCAAGCTCATCAGTGATGACCAGTATCAGCTGACACTATTTGATAATCGAGAAAAAACTAGAAAGTTAGAGCGTGCTACCGATGGAATTAAACAACGATACGGAAGCACGGCTATTTTGCGTGCATCCTCCTTATTAGGAGCCGCACAAGCTCGGGAGCGAAGCACAAAAATTGGAGGGCATTATCTATGAGCAAAAAACTTCAAGGCAACGGACGCTGGGAATCTAGCAGAATGGTGCTTCCAGAACATCGCAAGCAATATTTAGAACGAAGAAACGGACAACAAGAGCCCAGCAAGCCAGAATTACCGAACCGAGAAGAGATTGAATTAATTAGAGATTTTATTCTATTGCCGATGATCTTAACCATCATCGATAAAAACAGCAGAGAAATCGCTCTTTCTTCCTATTCATTAAAACCACTTTACATCAAAGCCTCTCAAGCATTGATGACCAAAATTCATACCGATTTGTATGAAGTTCGCAAGCAATTAAAGATAAAAAACATTAAGGTCTTTCAAGAAGAGGATCGGATGGATAACGCATTATATTATCGCTATGTATGTCGAGGCTATGAGGATACTTTCGCTATGGTGCGTGATGTGGCAAAAGCAGAAATTAGCGTACGTATATCCAGATATATCTCTGCTATATTTCAAAATGAGAATAAATAGCAGCGGTGTGACAGTAAAAAAGGCTATGCGGATTCACCGCATAGCCTCTCTACTACCTACCCAAGAAGGAACGGAGCTAATCTCTGAACAACCATTGAAGCACTAATCACTTCTGGGCCGCCACCGCCAACATCGTTTTGTAAAACGACTGCACCCATATCGTCAATACGATTCAGCGTCAACACACCAGATGAAGTAAATAGAGCGATCACTTGACCTTGGTAAGGCTGGTTGCCTGAACCTGAGCCGTAGTTGCTTCCTTCTACCAAGAAAGGCAGCGGTGCACCTGTCGGATCAAAGAATAAAGCAAATGCCGTATTCCCTGCAACAGGGAACACTTCCCAGCTAATATGGTAATAGCCAGGCTCGTTGATCAAAACCTCAGTCGATGGAGGAGCAAAGGAAATGGCTGTACCCTGAACTAAAGCTAAATTGAAGCTTACAGCTCCACCTTGTTCTCCAGGCTCTGGAGCATCATCAACCGTTTGCAGTTCATTGCTTGCTACATAAGCAAAGCTTTCAATCCCACCTGTTGCACCCGTAGCACCTGTCGCACCTGTTGCACCTGTTGCGCCTGTTGCACCTGTTGCGCCTGTTGGACCTGTTGGACCTGTTGGACCTGTTGGACCTGTTGGACCTGTTGGACCTGTTGGACCTGTTGGACCTGTTGGACCTCTACGAATAGGACCAATACCGCTAATAGAAACCTCTTTATCTTCTCCAGCTACTAAACTCTTTTTAATCTCTTCAATATTCATAGATTGTGCTTACCTCCTTTTAGTTGCATACCATATCATATTTGACTTTCTCGTAAATGCTTGTGTTAGTGCATAGTTTTCTAAAATAATGAAAGTGGTATGCTTATAGATTAGAAATTGAGAAAGTAGATAGAATATGCGAGGAGAAAGCTTCTTTTACCAATGAGTAGGCGGATGCCGTGTGCAAAATAGTCAACTGTCCATAGACTGTTGTTAGTCATAATTAAAGGAGGCAACAACAATGGTATCAATGACAGGTAACGACTTTCATCAAATTTGCTTAAGCTGTATGAACAATTACGTAGGGTTACAAACTTCGGATGGCAAAACCCATGATGGATTTATCGCACATGTTGACAATGAATATGTCACGTTAGCAATACCGGGCGAGATGATGAATTCAGAAGCAGAAGCTCGACAATTTGGTTATTATCATGGATACTTCCCACGTCGTAGATTTTATGGCAGAAGAATTCCACTTGCCGCAATAACTGGCTTGTTCTTACTTCCGTTTTTCTTATAGTAAGTAAGCGCGAAAAAGCACTCACATCAATGCGTGAGTGCTTTCTTATTGGAACGATACAGGTCAGGCTTAACCATAGCTGTAATTATAGGACTAGATAATAGCAATGTAAGACCAAGTGCAAATAGAACAAGGCTAAGCTTACTTCCGGTAGTGTCTAGCATCGCTGGCACGTCTAGAGCGATGAGATACTTAATAACAAAGCCGTGTAGCAGGAACACCACCATCGTATGCTGACCAGCTGAAGTGACGATTGGCAAACGACGCTTAGTCACCCAAGCCATTATACATAAACCAAGTATAGCGGCAAGCAGCATACTAGCGAGCCTATATATGCCAGCATACCATACGCTGTAACCTAACGCTCGATACGGCAAGCTATGGTAGAGCAGCTCAACATTCATCCGTGGAGCAAATAAATACATTCCGCAGCCAATGACTGCTGTGACGATGAGCGCTACAACTTTAACCGACCTTGTCTTAAGCTTATCGAGCCAATGACCCTGAGTAAAATATCCGGCTAGAAAAAACGGAAAGAACACAATACTTCGCGATAGGCTTGCATAATAACCGGCATCACTCGCATAACCGATGACCACAGCGAGCACAATAGATATGGGCAATATATATTTAAGCTTCACAACAACAGGCAGAATAACTTTCCAGATCATCATACTAAACAAATACCATAAGATCCAGGTAGGCGTAAAATATGTGAAGGTCAACTGCTCATCTCCAGTGAGCCAATAATCGAACAACGAGTATAACGTTTCGAAGATGATATATGGAATCAGCAGCTTCTTAAAAATCTTGGCAGCATAGGCGCTGCTATCGATATGCTTAGAAAAATAACCAGAGATAAAAATAAATAATGGCATATGAAAAGCGTAGATCAGCGTATAGACTGGCAATATCAAGCTGTCATCAATAAACGGCTCCAGCGCATGACCTAGCACAACTAAAAAAATTAAAATAAACTTTAAGTTATCGAAGTAATAGTTTCTTTCAGCCAACACAACCCCTCCTTCGGACGTTAACTATTCTACACCTAATGGAGAGGACTGTCAGGCTTATGGAACCAGTAATGATTGGAAATGCAGGAGGAATAAAGCTTCTAATTAGAAGAATCAAGATCAAAAAAAGCATTCCGAAGAATGCTTTTTTTAAAACTAGCTGTCTAGGTCATCATTAGTAAGAAAATCAGTATAAAACCCATGAACTCCCAATTTTTGATACTCATTCACTTTTTCAATATCATTAATTGTATGAACAAATGTAAATATACCCTTTTCTTTCAAAGCAGCCACAAACTCAGCATTCGTTTTAAACTCTGGCATCGTAACTACTTTAATGGAATTCTCAGATGAGAAATCAATTACCTCTTGTTCAGTATCTTTACTCATATACAAAGTGTAAATGTAATCTTTGAATTCATATACACTCTGAATATCAAATAGCATTTGTTGATTATAGATTTGGGGTATGACACGATTCAATAACTTTGGATCTTTTTCAGCTGCATCAACGATCATTTGAAAATGTTGGGTAACAAGATCAGTTTCAAAATATTTAGTATCAGTTACGATATACATGTCTTTATTTTCTCTCATCAATTGGATGATCTGATCAATATCTATTGGAGTATATGCAGCAAAAAGAGGTTGAGACATTACATAGTCGTATGTCCAAGGCTCGTCAGGAGTAGTAGCATCATTTGGAGATGTTTGTAAAAACATTTCTGCCAAGCTATCTCTCCAATCATGTCTCGCTACCATTTTTCCATCAGATGTTAATGATAAATCCACCTCAAACAAACGTAAGCCTTTATCATAATTCTGTTGAAACGCTTCTAACGAATTACTGTACGTACGCCCATCTACCCCACCCATAGCATGCGCAATGAGTTTATTCTCTTCCCAAACTAATGTTGAGGACTGATTTTGATTAGAAGAACATGAAACTAAAAAAATTTGTAAAATAAGGAGCGATAATATGAGCTGTTTAATAGTATTTCCCCCTCTGAATAACATAAAAAGTATTGTATCTACCATTGGAAATATTGTCAATATTAACTTTACAATAGAATCTCAAGATATTGTAGCCTCTATCACTTGATATAATAGTAGATTACGTTTCAACATCGTGGAACGCAGATTATTATGATCTCGAATAAGCTACTCCCAAATTAATACTTTACAGTAAATATATCTAGTTGTAATATATCGTTAATATATGGAAAAGGAGATGATTTAAATACAATCTAACGTTAAACTCATTAATTGCAAAGTATGCGGTCATTCAATTGCAGCCAGTGCTAAGCAGTGTCCGAGTTGTGGAGCAAAAGTACAGACCTCCTTTATAGCTGGCTGTCTTACTTTATTATTAATATTTACAATAGTTATTGTAATTGCTATGAATTACGCAACAATATTTGATTAACAAAGGAGCGGATACAATGATCGGATTTACAGGAGCTATTCTCATTATTGTACTATTAGTTGCAATAGCATTGCCAATTATCCTAATCGTCACAAAACTATTGAATAGCAGCAAGGCTAGAACTAACGCTATAGTTGAGATTAACAAGAAACTAGATCAAATGACTGAGTTGAAGGATAAATAACCAATAAATAACATTTACAATGCTCTAGAGATAAAGTACATATATAAGATGTGAGATATTTAACACTTTAATATGATTTAATTGCTTTTAGCTTAGCAGCCGTAGTTGCTAAGCTTTTTTTGAACTTTACCAATCTTCTTTCTTGCACTAACGACAAGCTAGCTTAAGCATACAATCGATTAATACGGGGAATATTATTGAAAACTTTTCAATCGGGCGGTTATTATGAAGAAATTGATGATATCACTTGTGGCTGTACTTATTTTCTCCACTGCTGCTACTGTGGAGGCTGCGCCTGAGTACGCAAAATGGGGTAAAATTGCAATAGAGGAAACACAAAAACGATATCATGCAGACATCATTGATTATAAGCATATCGGTCGTACTGATATTACACCAAAAAAGTCTGAAGAAAAATTCAAGCTATGGATTAGAAATAAAGAGGATAAAGAGTTTTCAGTTTTTGTATCAATCGAATTCGATCCGACAACTGAAATCATCCAATCCATTCATTTCTCTGAAGCCAATCGTTAGGATTCTCATTACAAATAGAAGAACAATCCTTCAATAAACAAAGCAGTTTAAGCTACTCAATTGAGTGGCTTTTTTTGATGAAACAATTTTCGTACTAAACTATTTCAGTAAAGATATTAATGTCGATAGCTCCTCCTACAATGCTACCATGCCACAAATCTCCCTCCTCCTCTTTTCCTTAATATCCAATGTTACAAAATATTCAAATGGTACTATATATCAACAAGTGTCAAAACATGAATCTATTCATCATACGATCCTTTCCATCATCTATTAGCCCACAAAAAAGAGGGACGTTTTAAGGAGCGCATTCACGCTGTTCCTCGAAACGTCCCTCTAGCTATATTCTCTTAGAATTAGTAATGCGTCAAATATTGATCAAGCTCCCATTGGTGAACTTGTGTTCTATACATATCCCACTCAATTTCCTTCAGCTCATAGAAATGTGCAAGCGCATGATCGCCAAGCGCGTCGCAGATGACATCAGAACGCAGCAATTCATTCAACGCCTCACGTAAGTCGTTAGGCAAGCTGTAAATGTTTTCGTCGAGGCGCTCTTCTTCCGTCATAATATAAATATTACGATCGATTGGAGCAACTAGCGGCAATTTGTTACGAATGCCATCTAGGCCCGCTTTCAATATTACAGCTAATGTTAAATAAGGGTTAGCCGCTGGGTCAGGATTGCGAACCTCTACACGTGTAGAAACGCCACGTGAAGCTGGTATACGGATCATCGGTGAACGATTACTTGCTGACCAAGCAACATAGCAAGGCGCTTCGTAGCCTGGCACAAGGCGCTTGTAAGAGTTAACCGTAGGATTCGTAATCGCAGCCATCGCACGTGCATGATGCATAATACCTGCCATAAAGTAACGAGCAGTTTCGCTCAAGCCAAGCGAATCATTTTCATCATAGAACGTATTCACGCCATCTTTGAATAGAGAAACGTGGCAGTGCATACCTGAGCCGTTAGAGCCATATAGTGGCTTAGGCATAAACGATGCATGCAAGCCATGTACGCGAGCTACTGTTTTAACAACTAGCTTAAAGGTTTGAATTTGGTCTGCTGCACGAATCGCATCTGCATATTTAAAGTCAATCTCATGCTGACCTGGTGCTACCTCATGGTGAGATGCTTCAATCTCGAAGCCCATCTCTTCAAGCGTTAGCACGATGTCACGACGACAGTTTTCGCCAAGATCCATTGGTGCAAGGTCAAAGTATCCGCCATGATCGTTAAGCTCAGTAGTCGGATTACCCTTCTCGTCAGTTTTAAATAAGAAGAATTCTGGCTCTGGGCCGACATTCAAGCAATCAAATCCCATTTCCTCAGCTTCCTTCAGCACTCGTCTTAAAATTCCGCGCGGATCACCAGCGAATGGCGTGCCGTCTGGCATATAAATATCACAAATTAAACGAGCGATGCGATCCTCTGTCACCCATGGGAATACAACCCACGTATCCAGATCAGGCACAAGATACATGTCAGACTCTTCAATTCGCACATAGCCCTCGATCGAAGAACCGTCGAACATCATTTTGTTGTCCAATGCTTTATCAAGCTGGCTAACTGGAATCTCGACATTTTTCACTGATCCAAGCAGATCGGTAAATTGTAAGCGGATAAATCTTACGTTTTCTTCTGCAGCAATGCGTTTAATATCCTCTTTCGTGTAACTCATTATCTCATCTCCTCAAATTTTCATCCTGCTTGCTCTCACTCGTTCCGCGCTTAGAATGAAATCTAGAATACATAATAAGAACGTATTACTAACGCTTATGCAAAAATCTTGTAAGCTGTCCTTGGATAATTGAAGTTTGACCAGGACGCTTTTCTAACAGCTGCTGCTTAAGCATGCGGTGAAGCTGCGTATCAGACATTTCTCTACGCTTAACTTCTGATTGCTCGCTAACCTTGGTCGCTTCCTCAGACTCTTTAGAAACCGGATTCATGACTTGCTTTATTCCAGCAATGTTGACGCCTTTTTCAATAAGCGACTTTATTTCAAGTAATCTTTCTACATCATTAAACGAGAATAAACGTTGGTTACCGCCTGTTCTTGCAGGAACAATCAGCTCATGCTGCTCATAATAGCGAATTTGTCTCGCTGTCAAATCAGTCAACTTCATCACAATTCCTATCGGGAACAAAGCCATATTTCTACGGATTTCGTCAGCCATATCGCACCATCCTTCCTGTTGCTATATTCATTTCATTGTACCGAGACGTGACAAATATGTCAACTGGTGTAAGGTTTAATTACAATAACCCGTTAAACTTCATCTTCTCAAGTGAGGTCAATATCCCATATTTGACATGTCCGTATGTCAGACCACCTTGCATATATGCGATATACGGCTCACGTATCGGGGCATCTGCGGATAGCTCCAAGCTTCCTCCTTGGATAAATGTGCCCGCCGCCATAATAACGGCATGCTCATAGCCTGGCATGTCCCATGGCTCAGGTGTAACATGTGCGTCTACAGCCGCTGCCTGCTGAATCCCTTGCACGAAGGAGATCAGATGGTCAGCTTGTCCAAATCTGACAGCCTGAATAAGGTCTGTGCGCTTTTCATGCCATTTTGGCTTCGTTTCAAAGCCAAGTCGTTCAAACACAGCAGATGCTAGGATGCTCCCCTTCACTGCCTGCGCAACCAGATGCGGTGCTAAGAACAGACCTTGGAACATCGGACGCAGCGTGCCTAGCATCGCACCAACCTCTGCGCCGATGCCTGGCGCTGTTAAACGATAGGCCGCAGCTTCAACATATTGAGCTTTGCCTGCGATATAGCCGCCTGTTTCTGCGATACCACCGCCTGGATTTTTAATAAGTGAGCCCGCCATAAGATCGACACCAACCTGTGTCGGCTCTAGCAACTCCGTAAATTCACCATAGCAATTATCTACGAAAATGATCGCTTGCGGAGCAAGTTCTCTCACCTTATCGACCATCTGCCCGATTTGCTCAACGGTAAATGAAGCACGCCAGTCGTAGCCGCGTGAACGTTGAATACCGATCACCTTCGTGCTTGGCTTAACCGCCCTAGCGACAGCTTGCCAATCGACTCCGCCGTCTTCCAGCAGATCCACGCTATTATACGTAATCCCCCAATCAACAAGCGAACCGCTTCCGTCCTTCTCCTTGCCGATCACTTTATGTAATGTGTCGTAAGGCTTACCTGTTATGTATAATAGCTCATCACCTGGACGCAATACACCGAACAATGCCGTACTGATCGTATGTGTTCCCGAAGCGAAATGCGGACGAACAAGCGCCTGCTCAGCACCAAATACTTCAGCGTATACAAGATCCAGCACCTCACGACCACGATCGTTGTAGCCGTACCCTGTAGATCCAGCAAAATGATAATCACTTACCTTATATTTTTTAAAAGCTTCAATCACCTTCCACTGATTGCGTTCGCTAATATGTTCTACATCATAAAGCGCCTCTCGTATTTGACCTTCTGTTTCATTAAGCAGCTCCTCAAGCTGCTGCCATACTTCGCTTTTTCCCTGTTGCGTCATTGCTCTGCTTCACCTCAACCATGAATTAGGCATCTCTACCCGCTCCGATAGAGATGCCTCAAACAACCTATTATTTAATATCCTCTGAACGAATATTCATAAGCTCTGCCCTGCTTGGCGTTCCTTTAGGGTATTGATTAATGACACGCACCGCATGCTGTCTGACCGCCTTCTCCAATAAATTGCGCACATAACGAGCATTACTGAACGCAAACTGCTCACTCTGCTTTGCTTGCAGAATAAGCTGTCTTAATTTAAATGAAGCATGCTGGGTCAAGGAATAATCCCGCTCCCTTACCATTAACTCGCCAATTTCCATTAACTGATCAATATTATAGTCTGGGAAATCAATAATAAGCGGAAAGCGTGAAGGCAGTCCAGGATTCGTTAGCAGAAATTGCTCAATTTCAAATGGATAACCTGCCAGTATTAAAATAAACTGATTTTTTGAATCCTCCATATGCTTTACGAGCGTATCAATTGCTTCCTTACCGAAATCCTTCTCGCCACCTCTAGCTAGGCTGTACGCCTCATCAATAAATAATACACCGCCCATCGCTTTCTTTACAAGCTCACGTGTCTTTTGTGCGGTGTGACCGATATATTCCCCTACTAAATCCGCCCGCTCCACCTCGATCAGATGACCCTTCGACAGAACGCCCATCTTCTGAAAGAGCTTAGCAACGATCCGAGCAATCGTTGTTTTGCCTGTTCCTGGATTCCCTTTAAATATCATATGATAGACTTGTGACGCTTGGCTTAAGCCAATCTCTTGGCGCATTTTGCTAATTTGCAGCAGCGCATAAATTTCGTAGACGATAGCTTTGACCTGCTCCATGCCAACCATCTTATTTAATTGTTCTTCGAATTCAGCAAACAGATGATGCGTTCCCGTTCGTTCATCAGTGCTTACGCGCTCTTCTTGAAAGGGAGGATCATGTATAATTGGCGCTGGCTCATAATTACGCAGCACCACATTAATTTGCCGTGACGGCCTTGTCTGGAAATGAACGTCACTGGTCATCACTTTACTACTCATGCTATGCATCACCTTTCCTTTTCCAAGCTGTGCAAAGAAATCGTAGTTAAAGTGTATTCTAGCTAGTACATACATATTAGAAGATTTCACAACGATATAAAAGTTTTTGACTAAAAGCTCCGCATATTGCCGCAGACTTACAAGGTTAAGCCAAATGGCATAACCATTTTATTAAGCTGCCACTTTGTAAATGCAAGCATTTCTCTCGTATAATGATAGCTTTCATTCAACACTGTCGTTTCTACCCCTGCGGTTTGGACATGCTCCAAGCCAACATGGCGAGCAATATCCTCTGCACGCTTCGTATGATAGTTATGCGTAATAATGATCGTCGACGACACTTGATGATTGTCAGCTACGCGCTGACTGAACAATAAATTTTCATACGTATCACTCGACTGGCTTTCTAGCAACAGCTTGTCTACTGGAATACCCGCTTCAACTAAATATTGCTGCATTCCTTCCGCTTCACTTAGTCCACGAGAATACGAGGGTTTACCGCCACTTAAAATAAAATAGTCGAACAAGCCTTGCTCATACAGCTCAATCGCATAATCTAGTCTTTCTTTCAGTGCAGGGCTCGGCTGTTCATTCCATAGCGCTGCCCCTAACACAATTCCTGCATCTGCCTTATGTAATGGTTGCTGTTCATTAAAAATGAGAACGTAATAGGTGTATAAGCACCACGCAAGCAGCAGACATGCCCCGATAAAGATACTCTGCATAAGCAGCTTAAGCTTGCTTCTTTTTTTACGCTTTGTAGCTTTGGCTTTACCGCTACTGGCTTTTTTCTTTGGGGCAGCCTTTTTGGTTCCGTCTTGCTTGCCGCTACTAGCAAAGAAATCATCGAATTCTGCATTACGTCCAGTCTGACTACGTGAGTATGCCTGCTGCTTTTTAGCAGTGGCTGCTCCATCAGCTCTTGTAGCCTTGCTAGAAGGCTGAGAAGCAGCTTTAGCTCTGCCAGACGCTCCAGCTGCTGAGCTGACGGCTGAAGGTCGTGCAGCTGCTGAGCTGACGGCTGAAGGTCGTGCAGCGGCAGATGAGCTTCTGCGAGAGGAAGCTTGTTCGCTGTTGTTAGCCTTCCCCTTCCTCGCAGCAGATGAGCGCTCACTCCCAATCGCCTTATTAGCCCCTGACGACCTCGTACTGCCAGACGTCTTTTTAGTAGCGGACGACCGCTCACTTCCAGTTGCCGTTTTTGTAGCGAACAATTGCACGCTACTGCCAAACTGGAGTACACTCATGACTCACTCAGCTCCCACGCCTTGTCGTATAAGCGCTTATGTCTCATGCTTAATGTGAAAAATCTAAACTTCCCGTTGCGAATCATAGACAATAAACGAGATGCGGTTTTCTGTGCCAGCTGAACATCTCGATAGCTAATTTCACCTGATTGATAGGCTTCCTCCAGCTCATCTTCGTCCATCAAGTACACTTCACCAGTCGGCAATACGACAACATCTAAGTACAAATCATCAAACCACGGCACCTTTTGTTCCGTTAAGCCTTGGTTTTTACATACATCAATGTACCATTGTACAACTTTTCCATCACGATCAAACATCGTCGTTACAACAAAATGCTCTCCTTTAGGAAAATGCTGCATCCAAACATAGCCTTCATCAGCTAGACATAGCTCCTTACCACCGTATACCTTATATAACGGATCTCTAAGCTCGTGGATACGATAAAAGGTAAGAATGCCGTGAAACTCTTTCTGATCAATTTGCATGCAGGAGTAGCTTTTGCGAATAATTCTTCTCCAATTAGCACGATCCGAAAATTTTCTTTTCATAAATTTACTTACCTTTCTTCTTGATCAGTCAACACCATGTTTAAAGCTTATCACAGTCGGCAGCAATATCCAACAATTAAGACAATAAGAGCGCCAGAATTCCTTCGGGCGCTCCACATTTAAGTTTATTTAGTTATGGATTGCTCACAGAATCCAGAAACTCGTCAAGCAACTCACCTGCTTCGTCGATTGGGTTTGGATCAACGACTGGTGTTTCAATCGGAGCCTCAGTTTCTACAGGCGGATCTGTTGGTGCAATCGTTTCTGTTGGAGCAGTAGGTTCAGTTGGTGTTTCCTCTGGCGTTGTTGGCTGCTCAGTAGGTGTTGGCGCATTCGTTGGATAAGGATTGCCTTCGACTTCTCCTTCGTCCTCGGAACCACCTTCATCCATCGGAATTTCCGGAATTGATATTTCAGTATCAGGAATATCCACAGAAACAATATTCGATGGCTCACTTGAAATATTGTTTTCCAAATCATGAGCAACTACATAATACTGATAGTTTTGCCCAGGGAAAACGCTCATATCCTCAAGCATCAGCCGATCCTCTGTTTCATCAAAATGAACGAAATTACCACTATTTTGCTCCATACGGAAAATTTCAAACGTTACGTCGCCTTCATAAGCAACGCTCCAGTTCAACGTCACCTTCATATAATCCTCATCGTAGGCGTACGTTAACTCGCCCAATATAGGCTTCACAATTTCCTCTGGTTCTTCTTCCTTAACAGGCTCGAAGCTTTTCTTCGGAATAGACGCAAGTGCTGGCTTCATTACTTTAGCGAACAACGCTGCTGCCTGCGAGCTTCCTTTTTTCAATAGATGCTTCGCGTCTGTATTGTCATACCCCATCCATACAGCGGCTGTCCATTCCGCAGTGTAGCCAACAAACCAAGCGTCACGGTTTTCACTGCCTTTATGATTCGGCAAGCCATGCTGTGTTGTCCCTGTTTTACCAGCGACTGGGCGGTCAATTTTAGCTTGTTTACCAGTACCAGCTTCTACTACCTTCTGCATCATTTGTGTCAAATATGCAGCTGTAGAAGACTTGATTAACTGCTCAGATTTCGGAGCCTTGTACGTATATTCGTAGCTTTTTCCTTTAATGCTGCGAATCGTATGCGGATCTACGGTTTTCCCATCATTGGCGATAATACTGTAAGCCGTCGCCATTTCCAGTGGGGAGAAGCCTTTCTCCAAGCCACCAAGTGCACTTGCCAAATTATATTCGGTTTCTTGTAGCCCTACGCCTAATTTTTTCGCAAATTCGTTGGCATTTTTAATCCCAACCTCATTTAACAGCCATACCGCTGCTAAATTTCGAGAATCCTGCAATGCCTGCTGCATCGATACTGGAGTCGCTCCCCACTTATCGGAAGGGCAATATTTATCAAAGCATTTGCGATCGATGTTTAATGTTGTAGTCGGCGTAAAATTGCCAGATTCCAGTGCTGGACCGTAAGCAATTAACGGCTTGTAAGAAGAACCTGGCTGTCTTTTCTTCGTTACACGGTTCCAGCCCTTCTTCACATAGTCGCGACCGCCCGACAATGCTTTGATTTCGCCAGTTTCATGGTCAATAATAATCATTGAGCCTTGAGCAAGCTCATCATCAACACTTTCCTCGAAGTTTTCACTGTTGGCAAATTGCTCATCCATCACATCCTGAGCCTTCGAATTCAGCGTTGTATAGATCGCGAAGCCTCCAACACGAAGCTCCTCCTCGCTCATATTTGTAACCTCAATCGCTTCCTCTACGACCATATCAACGAAAGCTGTATACTTGTTGTTCGTATATTTTTCCTCATGGTCTGGCTGAACATATTCAACCTTTTTCGCTTGATTCATTTCCTCTTCCGTAATATACCCTTGATCGTACATCAGCTGAAGCACAACGGCTCTGCGCTCGAAAGCCGCTTCAGGGTTACTGATCGGATTGTAACGGTTAGGTGCTTTTGGCATCGCAGCTAATGAAGCGGCTTGCCACAGCTCCAAATCCTCAAGCTCAGCATCGAAATAATACTCAGCGGCAGCCTTGATCCCATGTATACCACGACCGTAATAAATACGGTTTAAGTACATCGTTAAAATTTGCTCTTTTGACATTTGATTTTCTAGCGCTACTGCAATAGATGCCTCAGTAGCTTTACGGAATATCGTTTTGTCTGCACTTAAGAATACGTTTTTCGCTAGCTGCTGTGTAATGGTACTACCACCCTCAACTGCACTGCGAGCGATGATATCCTTGACGACCGCACGACCAATCGCTACAAAATCAAGCCCTGAATGCTCATAAAAGCGTTTATCCTCTGTTGCGACAAATGCATCTAATACGACCTGGGGAATTTCATTAAATTCAGCAACCTCACGATTTTCAGCTACATCATATAAACGAGCAATCTCTACACCCTCTGCATCGTAAATGATGGATGCTTCACCAAAGTTGAGCTTTTCTCCATGCTCATCCAATAAGCGTTCACCGTTAATGATAATCGCTGAATACCCGATAATTGCAGCAACAACGCCAAGCACAATCGCGAAGAAAATGCTATAAAACCAAATTTTTCCTGTTTTCTTCTTTTTCTTTTTAGGTTTCTTACTTGGGCTTTGCCCACCTTGGTCTTGAGCTCGACTACTACTGCGAGTACTTCTAGTACCATGCTCACTCATTATGACCCCTCCTACTACATGTTACAGCTCGCTGACAACCGATTGCTGCTAGCGGCTGCTTTCTCTCTTTCTTCTTCTAAATAAAGCAGAAATAAAACAAATAAGCAAATAACAACAACTGACAAGCAACAAACAAACAACCACCAGCCGTTCAAAAACACTCGAGAACCGGAGGCTCCCGATGAACGTCAGATTCGACGTCGAATACGCTACAACGCATAACATCGACATCAAGCCCGTGCGTTTTGAACTACCTTTCAATAAAGGTTCAAATACTCGGGCTTCAGGTCCAAGAAGCTAGCGTGAAGCTAGGAAACGAGGATCGCAGCGTACGTTTTGGGTACGTGAGAACCTACAATGTTTCCGAAGGAAACATACATCGTAAGCATAACCCGCTTCCGATGAACGCTAGATTCGACGTCGAATACGCTACAACGCATAACATCGACATCAAGCCCGAGCATTTGAACTACCATTCAATAAGGTTCAAAACGCATGAGCTTCAGGTCCAAGAAGCTAACGTGAAGCTAGGAAACGAGGATCGCAGCGTACGTTTTGGGTACGTGAGAACCGCAGGCTTCCGATGAACGCTAGATTCGACGTCGAATACGCTACAACGCATAACATCGACATCAAGCACTTGCGTTTTGAACTACCGCGAAACAACAACAAGAGCAACCCAGCCTAAGCAAGGGTTGCTCCTGCATGCCGCTATTTACATAGACGTAGCAAAGGTTAAAAAAGTTTCAATCTGTGTGCTTATGTAATACAATAAGCATTCATTACTGCAGCTTATTGTCCTAGCTCCTGCTGCATCAACGTTACATTACGCTGCGGTACGAATGTCGAAATCGCATGCTTATACACCATTTGCTGACGACCTTCCACTTCGATAATAATTGTAAAGTTGTCGAACGCCTTAATTAAGCCGCGAATTTGGAAGCCATTCATCAAGAATACGGTAACTTGAATTTGATCTTTTCTCAACTGATTCAGAAATGTATCTTGAATATTGATAGGTTTATTCATTTGGACGTTACCCCCGTCTACTTAAAAGATTGATTAGTAATATATTCAAGATGACCTTGAAACTTTCCTGCTATTATAGCATGAATACGTTGTAAAATCTCCTCAAAATTTTCATCCATGTCAACCCAGTGGAGATTTTGCATATGTCTAAACCAAGAAAGCTGGCGTTTGGCGAAGCGACGCGTATCTCTTTTTAATAGTTCTACGGCGCGCTCATAGCTATATTCGCCTTCCAAATAAGCGATAATTTCCTTGTAGCCTAGCGCTTGCCTTGGCACAGCATGCAATGGCAGCTCACGCGCCAGCAAAGCCTTAACTTCTTCAAGAAGCCCTTCTTCTAGCATTTGATCAATTCGCTGCTCGATACGGGCATATAGCTCTTGACGGTCTCTCGTTAATCCTAGAATGACTAAATTATATGGGCTTTGCTTCTGTTCTCCACGCTTTTGCCCTTGCTGCTGCTCGCTAAAGGTTTGCCCCGTCATGTGATAAACTTCAAGCGCCCGAATGACACGACGCACATCGTTGGCATGCAGACGCTCAGCCGCTTCAAGATCTACAGCAGCTAATTTCTGATGCAGCGCCTCATTGCCATACTCGGCAGCATAATCTTCCATTTCTTTACGAAAAGCCTCATCTGAGCCCTGCTCACTAAATTGATACTGATAGCAAAGCGATTCGATATATAAACCTGTGCCACCTACGACAAAGGGAAGTTTTCCTCTTGAGTATATATCCTGAATTAATTCGCTGGCACGCACTTGAAAATCCGCAGCCGAAAAGGCTTCCTCAGGATCACAAATATCAATAAGATAATGAGGGATCCCTTCACGCTCTTCCGGTTTAATTTTCGCTGTGCCAATATCCATCCCACGATATACCTGCATCGAATCGCCAGATATAATTTCCGCGTTATACCGTTTGGCAAGCTCGATGCTTAGCGCCGTTTTGCCAACTGCAGTTGGACCTACCAGCACTAAAAGCGGCGGCTTATTGGAAGGATCAAGCTCATTGGATTGTTCTACGATAATTGGTCTCACTTCCTTCTAGTACTGCCTTATGCAAGCTGAATTTTGCCATAGGCGACGCGATCAGCTTGTGCTTGTCCGTCATCACATCTTGTAAAGCCTAACCGCTGGAACTCGTCACTTCGACTATGCTCCTTAAGCAGCACACATTTGCGAGCAACTCGCTTTGCTTGTGCGATAACCTCAAGTGACAACGCGTCATTGTTAGCTAGATCACGTATAGCTCCAATTGCACTAGATTCATGCAATGGCTGACGAAACATTGGATCAAAGTATACAATATCTACACTATGATCATCAAGTGAAGCTAAATACTCGGCGTGATGCACATTCTGAAGCTGAATGCGACGCATCGCTTGCTGGATCTGCGGTACATCCGCCTTGTAATGCTGCAAGCCTTCACGAACGACCATGTAGAGCAGCTGCTGACTTTCTAACGCAATCACTTTGCCGCTTGCTCCAACCGCCATCGAAAATAGCAAGCTGTCGCTGCAAAGTCCTGCGGTGCAGTCCAGCACAACATCTCCCTTGCGACAGTCACTAAGCTGAATCAAATGCTCGCTTCTACCATTCAGCATCGCCTTTAGCTTCACATACGCCATGCTAGGGTGATAGACAAGCGGCTTAGTGTTATGCTGCTCATCATACAAGCGAAGCTCATGCTCCGTTGCAACAAGCATCGCTTGGCAGCGATAACGCTGCATCAGCTTAGTCACACTCATTTGCCTGCGATCCACAAGCGGTGCTCCTAGCTCAGCTGCTAAAGATCTTGCATACGCAAGCAGACGTGCATCAGGAGCTTGTGAGGTGGTTACGATCAAGACATCACCCGCTTAAACATTTTTTCTAGCTGATACGTACTCAAATGCACAATAATCGGTCGACCATGCGGGCAAGTATATGGCTGCTGACATGCTGCCAAACGCTTAAGCAGCCCTTCACCTTCCTCCCGTGTCATTCGATCATTCGCTTTAATTGACGCTTTGCATGAGCACATAATCGCCGCTTCCTCACGGAATTTCATCAGATCGATACGTTTGCGATGCTCCAGCACATATTGCACCATTTCATCAACAATATCCGCTTCCTGACCTTGCGGCAGCCATTCCGGATAAGCACGTACAAGATACGTTTGCTGACCGAAGGGCTCCATATAGACACCCGCCTGCTCCAATTGAGGCAGCAGCTCCTTCAAGCTAGCAGCATCACCAGGTGTAAACTCCATCGTAAGCGGTACAAGCAATTGCTGACTGGCGTTTTGTGGCTGACCGAATTTGACAAGATAATATTCGTAATTAATCCGCTCATGCGCCGCATGCTGGTCTATTAAATATAATCCGTCCTCCGACTGCGCGATAATATACGTACCGTGATGCTGACCAATCCAGTGCAGTTCAGGGAATTGCCGCTCGTGAACGGGCAACTGAGCTTGTTCGCTACTATACTGATGAGCTTCTGCTCTAGTATACGCGGACTGGTAGCCCGCAGCTGCTTCACTAGCCTCTCTCGCTTCGGCTACGAAGCCTGCCAAGCCGACGTCCCCAGTAGCCGCTGCCTCTAATCCAGCCTCAGACTGGGCAGCTGAATGCATGTCAGCTTCTTCGTTATTATTACGCGCTGCATCGTGAAATGTTGCGCCACCTATCGCTTCAATCATCGAAGCTTCAACGCTGCTGTCATCAGCTGGAATAGCAATTTTGCTTTTGCCATAGAGACGCTCTGTTACATCGGCAGGGATGCGCTCCTTACCCTTATCAAGGTAGTTACTTGCAGCTATGTCTCTTGTTCCTCCACCGCTTTGCGGCTCGTAGGAGGATTTCCCGCTAAACGAAGAAGCACTAGCTTGGTTATCACGTTTAGCTGGGCTATTGGAAAAGAGCGAGCTTGCGCCCCATTTACTATCGGTACTGCCCCCAGCGCTCGAGCTGCCGTACATGCTGCCCTTATCTTCATCTGCAACATGGAACGCAATCGAGCCCTGCACCAGCTCCGGCCCTGAACGTTCACGCTTCTTCAAAGCATCCAGCCCCGGTGTATAACGAATATTGCCTAGCTTTTCGCGTATCGCGTTTTGAATTAACGCCTTCAGCTCCTGCTCCTTACTAAAGCGTACCTCTAGCTTCGATGGATGCACGTTCACATCAAGCAGCGCGGGATGCATCGTAATTTCTAATACAGCAATCGGAAACCGATGAATAGGAAGTAACGTATGATAGCCCTCCAGCAATGCTGCATTACAGGCGATGCTTTTAATATAACGGCCATTTACAATAACCGTAATACCGTTGCGATTAGCACGTGTTAACTCCGGCTTAGAAATGTAGCCAATTAACTCATAGTCAGGATCTGACCCATCAATTGGCAGCATCATTTTCGCAGTGCTTGTCCCATAGATCGCTGCAATGACCTGCAGGCGATCACCGCTCCCCAGTGTGCGCAGCAGCACATTCCCGTTGTGCTTTAATGTAATTGCAATCCCTGGATGGGCGAGCGCAATACGGTTAATATAATCGGAGATGTGACCTAGCTCGGTTTGCACGGTTTTCATATATTTCAAACGTGCAGGTGTATTGAAGAACAGATCACGAACCGTGATGCTTGTTCCCTTCGGTGCATTATATTGTTCGTTAGCAGTAATTTTGCCGCCCTCGATCACAACACGCTGTGCTAGACCAGTTTGATTGACGGAGGAGATACATTCCACCCTCGCTACGGCAGCGATACTTGGCAGAGCTTCACCCCGAAAGCCTAGACTGGCAATGCGGAATAGATCACTGCTGCTAGCAATTTTACTCGTGGCATGGCGTTCAAATGCAGTGAGCATATCCTCTTCATCAATACCATCACCATTATCGACAACACGAATGAAGGTTAATCCTCCCTCTTCAATCGTCACATCGATCGTTGTGCTCCCAGCATCTATCGCATTCTCAACCAATTCCTTTACAACAGACGAAGGACGCTCCACCACTTCACCGGCTGCAATTTGGTTTGCCAATTGCTCATCAAGCAGCTTAATTCTTGCCATTCCTTCTCCTCCTCTCCAAATCAGTTGGCATTAACGCAGCTTTTGCTTTAACTCATTCAGTAAATTCATCGCCTGCATCGGCGTCATATTAAATAAATCAACAGATTTTAATGACTTAAGCACCTGCTCCTCAGACGGTTGCAGCTTCGGCTTAACTGGAGCTGCTGGTTCTTCAAATATCGAAAGCTGCACAACCTCGCCAACAGGCTCAAGCGAAACGCCTTGCGTGCCCTTAGCTTTCGTAAGCTGATCAGCCTGAGAAAGCGCAGCATGAGCTGCATCACGTTCTGCTAGAGACAGAGCGCTTGGAGCTGTTTGTTGCTCCCTGCTCGCCATTGCACTCGTTGCGCCCTGCTGAGGCTGCTCGCCAGAAGCAATTCCGTTATCAGCACCCTGCTGACCTGCTCGACCTAGCGCATGCTGAGCTGCCTTCTCAACATCTGGAGACAATGCCGCACTTACCTTCACCGAACGCTCACCAAGATCGAATGGCAAATCAAACTCCTCGCCTTGCTCTGCTAGCTGACTTGCTCCTGAAGCAACTGTTGAGGCGTCCCCTTGTGAAGCCGCACGCACTACTCCTACAGCTTGTCCAGCACCAGAGCGCTGACCGCCTACTTCCTCATCAAGCAGAGCATACGCTCTTGTTATAATTTGATCAGGTAAGCCTGCCAGCTGCGCACAATAAATCCCATAGCTCGTATCGGCAGCGCCAGGCACAAGCTTACGTAAAAACGTAACTTGATCACCGCTTTCCTCTACCGCCATGCGCGCATTACTTAAACTAGAGAGCGATTCTGACAGATGAGCCAGCTCATGGAAATGCGTCGAAACGAGTGCCTTACAGCCGATCGTACCATGTACATACTCAATTACCGCTTGAGCAATCGCCATCCCCTCAGCGGTAGACGTACCACGACCAAGCTCATCAATGATGACTAAACTGCTGGAAGTTGCCTGCTCCGTCATAATTTGAATATCCTTCATTTCCACCATAAACGTACTTTGACCACCAATGAGATCATCGGCAGCACCGATCCGGGTGAAAATGCGATCAGTAAGTGGGATCGTAGCGACCTGTGCAGGGACAAAGCAGCCAATTTGCGCCATAATAATAATTAAAGCGACCTGACGCATATACGTACTTTTACCAGCCATATTCGGACCAGTAATCAATAGGATAGAATGTTCGCTTCCATTGAGTGAAGTGCCATTCGCAATAAATGGCGTGCCCTCCATCATCGCTTCAACGACCGGATGTCTTCCTTCCTCAATCAATAAATCATAGCCTTCCGTCATATGCGGCTTCACAAAGCGTTGCTCGGCGCTGACCACTGCAAGACTTTGATATACATCAAGCTCTGCAATGACTGCAGCAACCTTCTGCAATCGAGATAAATGCGTAAGCAAATGCTCTCTTAGCTCTAGAAAACGACTGTATTCCAGGTCGACCATTTTCTCTTCTGCTTCGAGAATCAATCTTTCTTTTTCCTTAAGCTCCGTAGTGACATAACGCTCAGCATTAGCCAATGTTTGCTTTCGCTCATATCTGCCTTCTGGCAAGCTGCCGATATTCGCTTTAGAAACCTCTAAATAATATCCGAACACCTTGTTATAGCCAATCTTCAGCGTCTTAATGCCTGTAGCCTGACGTTCACGGCTTTCCAGATCAGCTAACCAGCGCTTGCCGTTGCTGCTCGCTTCACGCAGTTGGTCAAGATAGCTGTCATAGCCCGCACGAATTAAGCCACCTTCGCGTAAGGATAGTGGCGGATCATCAACAAGCACGGTGTCGATAAGATCAGCAATATCCTCGCAAGTGTCCAGTGAATGGACAAGCTTCGCTAGCTCACGGTTGCCGCCATCAATACAAAGCTGTACAACAGCAGGCACTCGGCGCAAGGAAAGCTTAAGCGCGTGAAGATCTTTCGCGTTCGCATTTCCGTAAGCGATCCGTCCAACTAAGCGCTCTAAGTCATAGATCGGCTTCAGCTCCGCACGCAAATCCTCACGTAAAATCATATTTTTATATAATGCGTCTACGGCGCTATGACGTGCTTCGATCTCTTTTAAGCTTAATAGCGGCTTATCGATCCAGCGGCGTAATAGGCGTGTTCCCATTGCCGTCTGTGTGCGATCCAATAGCCACAGCAACGAGCCCTTCTTACTACGGTCACGCACCGTTTCCGTTAGCTCCAGATTGCGACGCGTATAATAGTCCAAAATCATAAACTGCTGTGGCTCATAGCTGTTAAGAATCGTAAGATGCTTTAGCCCACGCTTTTGGGTATGCCCTAAATAGCCTAGCAGCACCTTAACTGCACGACGTCTGACGCCTTGCAGGCTGGATAGCTGCTCCTGGGAGAACTGTGCCGTCAGTTCACTTTCCTCACAAGCGTCCCAGCTTGTAAGTGGCACATTGCGTGACCAATTGCTTGCTGCTTTTAGCTGCTGCAATAGCTCCTGATCGCCAACCAACTCCGCAGGCTGATAGATATTAATTTCATCAAGCAGTGAGCTAAGCGAGCCAGGTAAGGACGTAACGTACAATTCACCGGTAGATAAGTCGCTGCATGCGATACCGAACACACCGTGTTCACTGACCACCGCACCGATAAAGTTATTGCCTTTACCGCTAAGCGTCTTCTCCTCCATTACCGTACCAGGCGTAATCGTTCTGACCACTTCACGACGCACAACGCCCTTCGCCTGTGCTGGATCCTCAACCTGCTCACAGATTGCAACCTTATAGCCTTTTTCAATTAAACGAGCAATATAGTTATCTGCCGCATGATACGGAACGCCACACATCGGAATTCGCTCCGTGCTTCCGCCATCCCGACCAGTTAATGTAATTTCCAGCTCACGTGAAGCGAGAATTGCATCATCAAAAAACATTTCATAAAAATCGCCTAGTCGAAAAAAAAGAAAGGCATCGGGAACCCCTTTCTTAATCTCCAAATATTGCTGAATCATTGGTGTGTAGCCTGCCACTGCATTCCCTCTTTTCGTTCATCAATTTCACTAAAGCGGAAGCTCATTTCCCGCTACAACTAATGCTTCGATTTTTTTCATAATATCCATTTCTGTAAGCTCATTAGTAAGTGCACAGTCATACCACTCTTCTAAATGAGTCCGTTTTAAGCATATTTTTCGCTTGTTGTAAGCAAATGAGACAGCCTGCAAATTACTAGCCACCGCTAGCATGCAGCTTGCATTATATAACATATTGAGCTTCAGCTCCAGCTCACTACCCTCTAAATATTCGTAGAAGGAAAGCGTCACTTCTGAAGGCTCATAATCTGTATTTAACATATGTATGGACACGTCAACGCCCTCCCTCGTATTATTCCAAATGAAAGTCTGTCATTCTATTATTTTAACACGAGACGTTGGACGATAGTAGTTTTTTATAAATTTCCAGCATGTTATATAAAGGGATTATGGAATTACAATAAATAGTCAATGATCGCACGATTAATCTTCTCCGGCAGCTCATGATTAATGCCATGTCCCGCTTCAGGGAAGTAAATCACATTCATTCCATGCTGCTCCAATTGCATCTTACCGCCACGCACTGCAAATGGATCCTGTTCACCAACTAAATAAAGCAGCTTTGGCTTGATTTGCATAATCTGTTCAGCTGTAAAGGGGATAATTTGATGATAACGCATAGCCATATTGTTATAGCCTCGTAATAAAAGCTCAAAATGCTGGGTAATAAGCGGGTGATCTGTAAATGCGGCGCTATTGTCGCCAGACAGTTTAGCGAGGAGCTTACGTACATTGCGACTAGTTGGAAATAAAGCTTGCGGCATAAAAATCTTCATCATCATAGCCATCGTTTCCTTTGCAGTTGTCACAGGGACGGTGCTGGCAAGGGCAATTCCTTTGTTAACCCGTTCATTTCTACATAATGTATAATATTGAACGAGATATCCACCATGTGAAACGCCCGCCATATTGACGGAATGAAGCTTTAATCCATCCAATACTTGATCAATCCATTGAGCTGAATCAAAGCTAGTATTGTAGTTACTGCTAGGAGTGCTTTTACCTGGTCCACCAATCGTATCAACTGCATATACAGAAAATTGTTCAGCTAGACCAGCTGCATTGTAAATCCACATTAGCGCCGAATCATCTGCTACCCCATGAAATAATACAAGTGGCGGAGCATTCTCCTTACCAAAAATATGGACATGTGTGCTGCCATAGCTTGTTGGAATGTCAACCTCAGTCGTAGACACTCCCCACTGCTGAAGTAATCCGTCATAGCTCAATCTTAAACGCTGTTCATATTTTGTAGAACGGTATCTTTTCATGATAAGCCATCCCCTTTGCCTAAACGATTGTAAAATCTAGCTAACAAATGTTCTAGCTCCTGTTTCGCAGCTTGCATATGACTGGCATTGAATTCGGTAGCGCCTAAGAAATACTTCTGGAAAACATACAATATGATGGCTTGATACTCTGCTGCTAGCTCTTCAGCGTTGTCTTGCTTAATTAATCCTGCGTTCATCATATAGGTAAATACGCGTTCTTGGTGCTTGAGCGGCCAGTGAAATAATAGCTGCGTGTACATTTCTGCCGCCTTCTCGTTATGTTGCTTCTCAATCGTTAGCATGCGGATAAGCTTGTACAAATGATTATCTAACAGGATGTGCTCAACATAGTAGATACCTGTAGCAATAAACTGCTGCCGTTCAAAGCTTGTCGCAACTTGCAGTGCGTCCATAAACCGCGCTCTCTGTATTTCGATCTGGGAATACACCTCTTCAAAAATCATCTCAAGAATATGCACTTTATTGTGAAAATGATAGTAGATCGAGCTTTCCTTAATTCCAACCGCCTTGCCAAGCTCTCGCATAGATACAGTGGAAAATCCATATACACTGAATAAATCTAGTGCGGCTGCTAATATGCGCTGCTTCGTAAGCAGCTTGTCCTCTGCAGGTTTGCTTTGCTTTTGCTCCTTATTTTCCACCATAACCAACTTATCCTCCAATCTAACAATCGTTAGGTAAGTTCAGTTTATCTAACGACTGTTAGATTGTCAAAATTTATATTATTTATTTCCTTAAACTGTATATTTTTTTGTGTTATTACTTCTCTAGCGGAGTAGAAGTCATAGAAGACGATGAGAGCTGCCAGCGCACACGAATATCCTGCTGTTCATCCCAGCAGCCTCGCTTACTTAAGGCGCGCTGTAGCGGTCGTAAACGCTCAGCTAACCCAGAATCTTCCGAAATATCAACGAGCAGATCAATATAGGTCTGAGCCAATGTACATTGCTCCTCGCGCGTCGCTAGCTCATAACGCAGTACATCATATTCGAGATGATTCCAGCTATCCAGCTTCTCCATAAGCCTTGCACGCTCCTGAACAACAAGCCAGCACGTATAGATTGCCGCTTGTGTAAGTGCGGGTGAAACTAACCAGCTTGGTAATGTGCGATACTCAAAGCCTCCGTGAAACTGCTTACGGTAATCGCCTAAGCCGCCGAATTTACTATTACGTTGTCTGCCTCGTTCATCTGCCAGTGCTGCAAACGGCAGGGCCAGCATAATGTCTAGTAACCGCAGCAGCCTTGGCGTTAACGACACTCCACTAATATGCAGATGTCCGCCAAGCGCAATTCCTTTCACTGGCATTGCACCAGCTCGCAGCTGCAGCTTTCGCCCATCGATTAAGGAGTGAAGCTGTTTTAATAATCGATGTATCCGATTCACCAAATATGCAGGGTGAGCTTCTGGGAGCGGACGAAGCTCAACGATCGGAAAGAGAATTTGCCCTTTGTATAGTAACGAATCTATCCCGATTTCCTCATGTGAATAATCTAGTAATAGCTCGGAAGCCATCACCAGCTTATTTTGTTCATCCAAAACGATTAGCTCAGGATCAGCGCCGATATACATCTGCTGCTTATCATCATCTTTCCAATTATCCAGCCATTCCTTTAATGCTTGATTGAGAACTTCCCGCTGTAGCGGAAGCTCTCTAGCTCCCGTATCTAACGACCAGACATTGCGAATCGCAATTTTCCCTGTACCGCTCACTGCCACTAGCACCGAGCCGACATCCATCCACAGCGCATACAGCGCTCGACTGGCAGCCGTCTCTAAAGCCTGTAGCGTCCTCTCAGAGAGCTCCTGCTTCTCTTGCTGCACAATTAAGCCTTGCATATCTCTCTGCACGATATGAGTCTCTCCTAACGGCTGTAGCTGATCATCAACTCTACACCAACAGAGCAGACAGAGGTCAATACATTGCACGAGAAATAATCGTTCATCTTTTAATTCTGCGTCGGTATTTAGCCGTAACGCTTGCCAGCGCTGTTTCATTTGCTCTAGCGTTAACTGCTTATGGCTGTACACACCTGCATTGATCGCATATTGATGCAGGCAATAGCGCTCTGAGGCTTCTGCTTGCCAGTGAACGACGAGATTATCCCTATTTAATAAGCTTGCTTGACTTATTTTTCTTAATTCGATTACTTTGTCTACCTGACTATCACTATTTATTGACTTCTGATCAACATAGATTGCCTGACCTTCTACATCTATTGTCCTCACATCGACATTAGTTACTTGACCATCGCTGCTCATTTCAGCACGCTGCCCCGATCTAGAGCCTTCACATATGCTAGATTCTGCTTGACGGTTCAGGCTAGGCACTCCAACAAATAGCTCAGCTGGTTCCTCTAAATGTATCCACGCTTTTCCCTGCTGAATATTTAACCATATGCTTCTACTCATACGGATTACACCTTACCTTCATTCCAGCATGATTTTAACACGGTCTCAGGCGTCCCAAGCTTATTTAGGCGCACAAAGTACCTTATAACAAAAACAAAGAGGGCTTTCGCCCTCGAATTTGCCAATAGTCGGCATATGATATTGTGTCGATACTAAATTTCCTCGTCGAGCAATTCTTCGAGGTCATCAAACTCATCTTCTGTCTCTACTTGATCAAAATCTTTGCCATCATAATCAGTGCATCCGCCAGGTACTACGGCGACAGATACCTTAGTCTCAGCAATCATTTCTACAGCAAATTCACGTTCAACACGAACGACTACAGAATTGCCGTTACTAGAAATATTCGCTTCGATACAGTTTGGTTCTGTTACCGATTCAGCGTACACTTCTGTCGTAGAAGCGCGATGCTTAGGATCCAAATAATATAAAGGTACATTTTCAACAAACTGTACACTTTCCTTTGCAACATCTGTTTGTGAATTGTTGTTGTACGAGTACCAAATATTAATGTCATAAGTACCGATTACTTCAACTCCATTACTCGATTTGACCGCTTCGTACTTCGTGTTTATCACCCATGCGCCGAGAATACTCGTAGGTCGATGCGGTGGTGTAACAGTATGAGTTGATGTACTGAACTTACGCCCTTTACCGCAAACAGCCTTCGTAATAATTTCTCTGCAACGTAGCTGTTTATTTCCTCTGGTCATCGACTTAACCTCCTCCATACAATCATTCAATTAAGTGTATGCAAGTGCTAGGCGTTTGTTGATTAGTGTAGTCCTACAAATTTAAACTATTTTTCCTCAAAATTATGTAAGACGGAGTCCAGCCTACATCAACGCCCATCCCAATTCGACCCGAAGCTCCTTCTACATGTTAATTCCATCATATGAAAAAAAAGCTTATTCTATGACACATCTTAATAAATGTGCTTAGAATAGCTCTTATTTTTATTTCTTATCTAGAGAATGGGATTGATTTATTAGTTTTTGCCACTTATCCCGACTAATTGCAAATACTTTTATTTTGCCGTTGATTTGATCCTCATACTCCTCAACTAATTCGCATCCATAGGCAATCGCAGTTTTGGAGGACGGAATATTGGAAGACATCATATAAGAATAAATGAGGTTAAATGTGGTATTGCTAAATGCCCAGTCTCGCACTGCGTTAGCTGCCTCACTTGCATAGCCCTTGCGATGACAATCCCTTCGGATATGATAGCCGATTTCAGGTTTTATTTGATTATTAATAAATTGCATCGTTAGACCGCAATCACCAATCATCTCTCCAGTTTCCTTCAATACGACAGCCCACAGCCCGAATCCAAACGTCTTATATCTTTCCATATTACGTGTTAGCCAAGCTTTAACTACATTCTCATCAAATGCGTGAGCGTAATACTTCATGTTTTCTGGATCAGCTAGCACGGCATATAACGCATCATAATCATCATTAGTCATTTCCCGTAAAATCAACCGCTCTGTTTCAATACGCATATATCCACCTCCTCATGTTAGGTGACGCTTCCTCATTAAGCTTCAATACATTTAGACTCTTTTTATCCTATTTCAAAATAAGTAGCAAAATGCTGGAGATTCAGATCCAAGAAGCTAGCGTGAAGCTAGGGAACGAGGATCGGAGCGTACGTTTTTGGTACGTGAGAACCTAAAGTGTTTTCATAGAAAACACACCTCGGAAGCATAAGCTTTCCCGATGAACGAAAAGATTTGATGTCGAGTAAGAAACAACGCTGTACATCGTCATCAAAGTCACGTGTTTTGAGCTACCTCTTCCAATAAGACTCAAAACACTTGGCTTTCAGGACCAAGAAGCTAGCGTGTAGCTAGGGAACGAGGATCGGAGCGTACGTTTTTGGTACGTGAGCAACGGAGGCTCCCGATGAACGTTAGATTCGACTTCGAGTATGCTATCCATAACAACTTCGGCATCAAGTCCCTTCATTTTGAATTAGTTTTTCTTCAAATGAGATTCAAAATGAAGGGACTTCAGGTCCGAGAAGCTAGCGTGAAGCTAGGGTACGAGTAGCGCAGCGTACGTTTTTGGTACGTGAGCAACGGAGGCTCCCGATGAACGTTAGATTTGATGTCGACTATGCTACTATTAATTACTTCGGCATCAAGTCCCTTCATTTTGAATTACCTCTACCTTTTTTCGTTTGAACCTTTCTGCTATGTCTAAGTACCTCCCAATCTCATGCATCAGCATCAGCAGGGTGGCGCGAATTTCAAACTCCTCGCGTGTTTGAGGAAGCTCCATAGCCCGGAATTGCTCCTTCAGCTGTTGTAGCCTCACCATGACCTCACCGACGTATACTTCAGAGCGAGTATCCTGTGCGAGCTGTTCTAACAGATCTGCAATCCGTTCACTATGCTCTAACTTTCCATGTATGTATGCGACCATTTCCATCATATCGGTAATTGCTTCAAGCTGCTGACTTCTCATCGTAAAGTAGATCGACCAATACTCATCATAATCCCAGAAGCGGTTCTCTTTACTTCTCCGCGAAATCATCGAGCCTTGCTTGATCGCATCCTCGACCTCAATTAATTCCGCCCCGCTCCACACATAGCTCGGATCACGCAAGGTCATCGCCAGCTTGTACAAAATTTGATAATACTTCAATTCAACCGTTTCTCGTAACGATTGAATTTCGCGATCATGCTTAGGCATGTACACCATATTAATAAGCGTTGCAGAGCCTAGTCCGACAAAAAGCAAGCAAATCTCATTCCAGATGAGCTCAGGAGTAACTTGTCCAGCATTATACAAATGAAACACGATGACACAGCTTGTCACAATGCCTTCCTTGAGCTGAAAACGGGACAATATCGGAAATGATAACAGTATAAAAATCGCCACCGTCCAATAATGAAACCCAAGCAACATAAAAATAATGGAGGCAAATGCCAGCCCAAGCACCGAAGCAACAAAGCGGGTCATTACCGTCATAATTCCCTTTTTCCTTGTTACTTCGACGCCAAGAATGGCTAATATGCCAGCAGACAGCGCAAAATCCAATTGAAAATATAATCCAACATAAATAGCGATAATTGCAGCGATTGCTGTTTTAATGACACGTATTCCCATAGATGCAACTCCTAGCCGAAGATATGTCATTAGTATATCGATTACTTAGCGATCTTTCCAGCCAGAAGTAATTTTTCTTTCAAGCATACTCACTCCCTGATACATAAAAGTCGCTACAACAGCGATAACAACAAGCGTCGACAGCACCAACGTAAAGTTAAATACTTGGAAGCCGTAAATGATTAAATACCCTAATCCAACGCGTGCTACTAAAAACTCCCCGACTATCACGCCGATCCAAGCCAAACCAACATTCACCTTTAATGTCGAAATAATAACAGGAACGGCTGACGGCAAAATAACGTAATAAAAGCTCTGCCAACGCTTCGCCCCGAATAAAGCTGCTACCTTGAGCAATCCTTCTTCTGTTTCACGGAAGCGATTATATATATTAATCGTTGTAATAATAACAGTGACAAGCAACGTAATCGCCACAATGGAGCCAAATCCAGGTCCTAGCCCAACGATAAGCAAAGGTCCTAACGCAACTTTAGGCATACTATTAAGCACAACGAGAAACGGATCGAATACTCGTGCTGCAAATGGGAACCACCAAAGCAAAGCAGCAATAAGCGTTCCTAGCAACGTTCCAAGCAGGAAACCTGCGACCGTTTCTGCGACCGTTATTCCAATATGAGGAAGCATACTGCCATTCGCTAACGAGACATATAAATGACTGGCGATTTTACTAGGCGAACTAAAAATGAGCGGGTCTACCAGTCGCGTATTACTGCTGTATTCCCACAGTAGAATGAAGCTAATTAATAGCAGACCTTGTACACCCATCACAAGCATGCTTCTGCGCCACATTTTATTGCGATATTGCTTATGCAGTACATGAAGTGGCGCTTGTATCGTACTACCTTTGTTCCGATTACCCTTCATAAACCTATTCTCCCCTTTCCATTTCCTCATCTAGCTCATGCCATACTTCATCAAAGCATGCTTGATAAAGGGGATGCTTTCTTGCTTCAATCGGCCCTGCTGTTCTAAGCTCTCTAGGAATTGTAACAATTTTGCGAATATGCCCAGGATTACGGCCTAAAACAACAACACGGTCGCTTATAGCTACCGCTTCTGCCAGATCATGCGTAACCAATATCGCTGTTTTGCCTAGGCGATCAAGCGTTGACTGGACCAGCTCCTCCAGCTGCATTTTAATATGCAGATCAAGCGCAGAGAAAGGCTCATCCAGCAGCAACAGATCAGGGTCAGTAATAAGTGTGCGTGCCAAAGCAACACGTTGCCGCATACCGCCAGACAATTGATGTGGATATTTATGCGCAGACTGCTCCAAGCCAAGCTCATCGAGCAGAGCCATAATCTTTGCTTTACTGTCACCTTGCTTTTCCTTGCGAATTTCTAGACCAAGATTTACGTTTTGTATGATGCTGCGCCATGGAAATAAATAATCTTGCTGCTGCATATAACCAAGCCTAGACGAAGCCTCGGAAATGTGTTCGCCCATCACCTTCAGCTCTCCATAGGTTGGTTTAATTAATCCAGCAATCATATTGAGAATTGTCGTCTTGCCACAGCCACTCGGGCCGACAAGGCTAATAAATTCTCCACGATATACCGTAAGATTAATATGATTCACAGCAAGATGGGCACCAGACGCATTGACATAAATATGAGTTAAATCTTTAAGCTCCAGCACCTTTTCTTTGTTCATGAATCGCTCTCCTTCGTTAAACTGCCTAATTAAATAAGGGTTCAAATAAGAGCTCAAAACGCTGGAAACTTCAGTACCGAGAAGATCGTGCGTTACTGGTAATCGAGGAGCGCAGCGTAAGTTTTTGGGTACGTGAGAACCTAAAGTGTTTTCGTAGAAAACACACATCGGAAGAGTAAACCTTCCCAGTCATCGCGAGATTCGATGTCGACTCCACTTCAACGCTTTACCTCGTAATCAAGTTCCAGTGTTTTGAGTTACAACTTCCAATAAAAGCTCAAAACGCTCGGCTTTCAGGACTAAGAAGATGGAGTAAAGCTAGAAATTGAGGAGCGCAGCGTAGATAGACCTACGTGAGCACCGGAAATTTCGGCTGAACTTCATATTCGACGTCGACTTATCTTCAACGCTAGGCACCGTCATCAAAGTCGAGTGTTTTGAGTTACAACTTCCAATCAAGTTCAAATCGCTCGGCGTTCAGGTCCGAGAAGCTAGCGTGAAGCTAGGGAACGAGGATCGCAGCGTACGTTATTGGGTACGTGAGAACCGCAGGATCCCGATGAACGCTTGATTCGATGTCGAGTTCACTTCAAAGATATAACAACGACATCAACGTTGTGCGATTTGAACATCCTCTTTATTTGATTGCTTTTTCTGCGAATTCCGTACTCACAATCTCCCCATGCTCAATCCGTGACGCAAGTTCACCTGCACTGTCCATAATATCAAGCAAGTTATTCCACTCTGTCTCGTCAACGATTGGATCAGATGCGTACGAGCCTTGAGCCTTGTAACGAGCAATTGAACTCTCCATAATATCTAAATCAACATTTTCAAAATAAGGAGCAACAACTTCTGCAATTTCAGCTGGCGAGTGATCATTGACCCATGTTTGAGCCTTGTGAACGGCATTGGTGAAGCCTTGAACAACGTCTTTATTTTTATCAATATAGCTTTGTTTTGTCATAAACACCGTGTACGGTAGAAGCCCGCTTTCAACACCGAAGGAAGCAACAACATATCCAACGCCCTCTTTTTCGAAGATCGAAGCTGTTGGCTCAAATAACTGTACAAATTCGCCTGTACCTGAAGAAAATGCTGGTGCAATGTTCGCAAAATCTACGTTTTGAATAAGCTCCAAGTCACCATGTGGATCGATGCCATGCTTTTTCAACGTAAATTCACCAGCCATTTGTGGCATCCCGCCTTTGCGTTGGCCAAGGAACGTCTTCCCTTTCAACGTCTGCCAATCGAAGCTTTCGCTAGGCTTACGAGCAACAAGGAATGTGCCGTCTGTTTGCGTTAACTGAGCAAAGTTAATGACTGGATCATCACTACCCTGCTGTGCTACATAAATCGATGTTTCCGAACCAACTAAAGCAACATCAATGACATTTGATAACAACGAGGTCATCGTTTTATCGCCACCTGGTGTCGTGGTTAGCTCGATTTTAATTCCTTCCTCTTCAAAAAAGCCTTTCTCAATCGCTACATATTGCGGTGCGTAGAACAGTGAACGTGTTACCTCTCCAATTCTTACAACTGTATTTTCTTTGCTGTCTTTGCCACAAGCGCTTAACGCAAATGTGCTTACGAGCAATACAGCCAGCATAACTAGCAATGCTTTTCTAGCTCTCATCATGATTATTCCTCCTTAAGTAACTGATAAATTTAACTTCTAAAATCAAACAGAACCAATAAAATCGCCCTTAGCAGTGCGATTATCGCTAACTCATCCCTCCTGCTCATCTCCCAACCGTGAGAGTACATAAGCCATTTTGTAGTGCTATAGCCTATTCAACAGAAACTAAGGTGGTGATTATTTTATTGTTAAAATTTGTATCAATGACTTCTTGCCTTTTTTATCTAATTAGAATATTATCTAATTAGAAACTCATCTAATTTATAAAAATACGAACTAGAAAGGAGAATACCAATCATGCAATTAGATAAGATTGTGAATTACCATAAAGCACTATCCGATGTCACAAGAGTAAAAATATTAACCTTACTCGTTAATGGAGAATTGAACGGTCAAATCATTGCTGAGCATCTTGGCGTGTCTACTGCAACGATTACACATCATGCCAGCAAGCTGCGCGAGGTCGGGCTTATCAAGGAAAGAAGAGAAAAAAATACAATCTATTTCTCGTTAGATCATCAAGCATTAAAAATTCATGCGGAGGCGACAATGGAACTCATTAATAAAGCGGAGAATGAATCACAGCTAGCGCAAGCAGACCCAGCTGAGCATAAAAATAATGAGCTAAAGCGTTCTGTACTGAAAAACTTCTTTACGTCTGAAGGTAAGCTGAAGCATTTGCCAGTGCAGCTAAAAAAGAAGCTGATTGTGCTCGAAAAGCTTGTGGAAGGGCTTGAGAAGGGTCGCAAATATACAGAGCAAGAAATGAACGAATATATTAAACATGTACACGATGATTATGCTACCATTCGTAGAGAATTTATTATGCATCATTTTATGTTCCGGGAAAACGAAATTTACGAGTTGAATCCACCAGAGCTTTGGACCAAATGGTATCGCCTACAATAAAAATCGAGCTGTCTCATCCCCCGCAGATGTAGACAGCTCGCTTATAAACACCGTAGAAAATATTCTACAGCTTGTAAATGTCGGTATATTTATCCTTCAAATATTGTACCAAGTAGTTAGGATTCAACGACTCATTCGTAATTTCCTCAACAAGCTCAGAAGGTGATTTCAATCGACCATATTGATAAATTTTATCGGCGAGCCATTCTTTAATTGGCAGCAGATCACCTTGCTCCACCTTCTGCCATAGATCAGGCATTTGCTCCTGCAACGTATTGGTAAATTGAGCAGCGTACATATTACCTAAAGAATACGATGGGAAATAGCCAAATGCGCCACCAGACCAATGTACATCCTGCAGCACTCCCTCCGCATTATTCGGAGGCTCAATCCCTAAATACTGCTTATATTTCTCATTCCAGACCGCCGGAAGCTCACTAGCCTTAAGCCCTTCGTTGAAAATCATCTTCTCGATCTCGTAGCGGATAATAATATGTAGATTATACGTTAGCTCATCTGCCTCAATACGAATTAACGAAGGCTTCACCGTATTGTTTCCACGATAAAATGTATCTACATCAACGGATGCTAGTTGCGGGAAACGAGCTTGTAAGTCACCGTAATATGAATTCCAGAAATGACGGCTGCGTCCAATGACATTTTCCCAAAAGCGTGATTGCGATTCATGGATACCCATCGATGTACCAGTGCACAGCGTTGTGCCGACTAGCTGCTCGCTAATATTTTGCTCATAGAGCGCATGCCCGCCTTCATGGATTGTACCGAATAAAGCGCTAGTGACGTCATCAACTAAATATCTCGTCGTAATACGCACATCATGTGGATTAAGCCCTGTTGCGAAAGGATGTACACTTTCATCCAATCTGCCCGCTTCAAAATCAAAGCCCATTTGCTTCAAAATAAATAAGCTATAATCCTTTTGCGCCGCCACATCAAACTGCCCCTCTAGAAAATCAGTACGCGGCTGATGCGGACTGTTCGCGATTTGCTCAGCAAGCGGCACGAGCTGATCACGCAGGCTGCCAAATATGCCGTCAAGCTGCTCTACCGTCATGCCAGGCTCATATTGATCAAGCAATGTGTCATAGCGTGTGCCCTTTACACCCCAAAGATCAATCATCTGATTGGTGAGCTCAATAATTTGCTCTAAATAAGGCTGGAAGCTGGCATAATCATTTTCTTCCTTGCACACTTCCCATTTGTTTTCAGCTTGCGCCGTCAACACAACATATTTTTGATAGAGCTCAGGTGGAATTTTCACACTGCGATCATAGTCTTTACGTGTTTCTTCCACCAGCTTACGATTTAATGCATCAAGCTTCGACCAAGTCGCTTCGCTTTCTAGCTCCGTCAATAGATCACCTAGCTCCTGCGAGGTAGATAAACGAAACATTTCCGATGATAGCGTACCGATGACCTCAGAGCGAATATCCATCCCTTTACGAGGTGCACCTGTGCGTAGATCCCAATAAAGCACGGCTAATGCCTCTTCATATTGCTTAATTTTCTGATTAATTCCACGAAACTGCTCTAATACGGTCATTTCTCAACTTCCTTCCATCATAAATTATCAACATAGCTGAGCTTTCTTGTCATCACATTCTATCTTGAATTATAATGCATTATACACAATTTACCTAGAGAATAGGATGATGAATACATGCGTATTACCTTTTCTGATGCAGCGGTTGAGTACTTAACCCCGCTTTTGAATAGTACTGGAAAGCAGTTAAAGTTTTTGCACAATACCGCTGGCAATGGCTGCGCGGATAACGGGATTCCAACATTAACGCTCATCGACGAGCCTACGAGCGGAGATGTAGCAGGAGAAGCTGACCCGCTGCCCTTCTATTACGAACCGCGGCACGAGGTGTATTATGAAGATCATATGAAGATCGATTACAAGCCGCAAAGCCATACCTTCAGCTTAAAAAGTGATGCTCAGATTTATTCTTACAATTTACGCTTTATCAAATAAGCTGACATGAACAACAGCGCCCCCGAAGCTAGTAATCTCTAACTTCAGGGGCGCGCTGCTTCATCACGTCCAAGCTAACCTACAGCGGTAAAGTTAGACTGATATAAGCTACCTTATTATTTTCAAAGTATAAATGGAACTTCAAATAATCACCGATGGAATAACTCCATTGAGCTTCTGTATCTAAATTCGGCTTTCCTAAAGAAGCGAGAACCTCTTCCTTCGTTAATCCAATCTTTATGCCATCCTTCGTTTCTACACGATCAGAAATAAATACAATTTCCCGATCGAAGAGAAATGCTTTATTGTCATAATAGTGAATAGCTGAAACAGTTTGTGAGCCATCATCAAAGTAATGAGCAATGATTTCGCCTTCAGAATCGTTCGCTAGACTCATTTTCCATTCATTAAAATCCAAGTTGTTGATTTTTAATTGATCCGCATCATACCGAAAGCTGTCATCAATCTGTTTACTGCCAGCTGCACGCTGTTCATGTGCAGCTGTAAACACTACATCAAGCTTCGCTAGCGCTGAATCTGGATGAAATATTCCTGCCATCAGTTTTGCAACTTCAGAGCTGGCATAATAACTACTCTCACCTAGCTGAAAAGTGTTATTAGAAAGATCGTAAGGGATAACAAGTGTTTGATCAGCACTATGAATATATATGAATATATCCCCTTCATTAATTGTCTGCTCTACTGACTTAGCAACTGATAAGTCTAACCAATACAGGCTTTGCAGAATGACATACTCTCTCGTTTCCGGCACAGCGTATTGATCGCTTCCTTGTTGAATCGAAATAGACTGAACTCTTGACTCATCATAGGTTGGCTCATCTTGCAGCGTTATTGGTGTAGCTTCAACCATTTCACTAATTGCAGATTGATCCGTATCATTTACTTCTGGAGTTGGTGTTGGAGTAGCTGTCGCCTCAACTTTCTCACCTTGCTCCTTGTCTTTACTCCCTTGCACGACAAGCCCAATGATAACGCCGACTAAAACAACAGTAATTGCAATGATCCATAGAATTTTATTACTTCTTGTTGATTGCATATTCACTCCTATCCCTCCTGGAAATCATTATCCAGAAGGATAGACGAGATATTTCCTATATTTGTTACTTAATTAAAATATTTTAAATTCTATCCGCTTTCTTTTCATTACCTTCAACTGCTTCTTTATCCTTAGTCATATCTTGAGCAGCTAGCTCCGCCTGCTGATGTCGCAGCTGCAATGCTGCTTCTCGTGCAGCAATGACTTCACTGCGATCACGTCTCGTATGACGATAAATGATGTCTTCACTCAGCTCATTACTGGAAAGCTGCCAAGTCAAGTCACGTGCCACAGCTTGCTCCCGGCATAACGCTAGTAGCCCGTTATCACTGAACGGTAAGAGTATATCCTCATACTCATCGTAGGAACGACAAGCATCCACTCTAGCTTCTAAAATCTCAACTAGTTCATCGTGAACAAGTCCAAGCGAAGCACTATTATGCTGGGCAAGCTTAGCTAATGCACCTTTATACATCAGCCTAGCACCTCGCCGCTGACCTCGGCGCTCATGATACTGACCGACAGCAATCTGAATCATACAAACCCATAGCTGAGCCAATGGATCTTCAGGATGCTCCTTCCAATATTCCTCCAACAGCTCATGACATTCAAAATAATCTCGCGTCGCATGAAACTGTATTAAATACTCTATATATGCTTTTGGGTAATTCACACCATCACCTACAAATTTTTTTCAAAAAAAATTAGGAAATTCTGAAACCAAACTTTATAATAGACGTAATGTCATACTATAGCAACCTTTAACAAACTTTAAGCACATTTTCAGGAGGGACAAGTTTACATGAAAAAAGGTTTTTTAGTAATGCTGGCACTGACGGTATTTCTTGCATTAGGCCTAGGTTTCAGCGACACTGCTGATGCAAAGCGTGGAGGTGGCTTTAAGTCTAACAAGCAAAGCTTTACTCAGAAGAAGGATTCCACTACACAGCAATCCAACACCGGTTCTACATCAGGTACTGCTAACAAAAGCACAACTGGTACTGGTTCTACTGCAACAACAAAATCTGGCGGCCTATTTGGCGGTAGCTCATTCATGAAGGGCATGATGATTGGTGGACTTGCTGGTATGCTATTCGGCGGCATGTTCGGTAACATGGGCGCATTTGGCGAGATTCTTGGTTTGCTAATTAACGTGGCTGCAATTGCGGCGATCTTTATGATTATTATGGCAGCATTTAAATATCTGCGTAATAACAAAAAGCCAGCTGCTGCTGGTCATAACTACAATCGCTATAACGACCGCGATGAAGAAGATCGTAACGGAAGAGGTTAAGCTTATATATGCGTATATTCACTGACGAGATCATTAATGCGATCTGCTTAAACATGGCAGATCGCCGTGGCGTTAAGCCAACCGACATTGAAGTACAGCTTTCATGGGATGAGGAATACGGCTATACTGCTGAAGTTTGGGTTAATGGTCGCTCTCAATATTTGCTGCAAGCAAATATTATGGAAGCATTAGAGCAATATTTTTACTCCGAGTACCAATTGCGAGTGTTCCGCTCCGACATCGTGCTTGGCATAGATGAAGAAGCAGAACAATTTTGGGCCGAAGCTAGAGGCTAATCTTTCATAACGTATATGCACTATCTTGTATAACATGCATCAAGGGGCTGTTTAGATCGCCAGTAAAACTGACGACCTAAACGCCCCTTTTCTTATTTCTATATAGTTTACCATTTTCTGCTTTCAAAATATCGCCCTTTTCTCACAAAAATTCCCGCTTCTCATAAACTACCAAGTTACTTCTCTCCCCTTTCACGATATACTAGAGTTAATATAGTATAGGAGAGTGATGGAGTTCTTGAAACGATTAACCGTTACGCTGCTAGCGATAGTTTTGCTATGCTTATCTTTTCAGCCATTCCAGCAATCTGTCGATGCAGCCAGTATGACACAGTATCGTGTCTATCAAAATGATAAGCCGCTAAAGGAATTTGCAACACAAAATCAAGCCATTGCATATGCCAAGTACTACAGTTACAGTCATGTAGAGAAAATAAGTACTCGCCAGTGGGTATGGCATAACTTTCCAAGCTATAAGGTGTACATAAACGGTGCATCCAGCAGTAAGCTTGAATATGCAAATTTATCAGAAGCAACAAAGGTAGCCTCTCAGAGTATTAATTCCTATGTAAGAGAGCTGCAAAATGTCGGTTGGGCCTATGAAAATTTCGCCAAATTCATTCTCTACCAAGGAGACAAAACCTATGATAAATGGCAGTTCCGAACTTTAGAAGATGCTAAAAAAGAAGCTAAAAAATGGACCAATGCGCATATTATCAATGTAAGCACGAAGGCTTGGGTATGGGATAATTTGACCGACAAAATGGTGAAGGAGCAGCGTGCTCAGGAAGCCAAATATGTCATCCACGTTAACGGCGAGCCAGCGAAAAACGGTAAAAGCTATTCCTTCCTTAAGGATGCAATTGAAGCCGCTAACAAGCTTAGCAATGCTGAGGTTATCAATGCAAAGACCGGAAAATCTGTGCACCAAAATCTACTAATCTATGAAGTGTACAGTCAAGGTTCATTAGTGAAGAAGCATTCCACCCTCGACGCTGCCGTGAAAACAGCAAAATCACTGTACGCATCAGAGGTGAAACTGAACGATGGTTTGCTTTGGAGTAGTGTCCATTATCTATCTGTTTATCAAGGGGATAAGCTATTAAAGCAGTTCCACTCGTTGAATAGTGCGCTAAGCTATGCGAAGCAATTTAAGAACACGATGTTAAAAAATGCTGATGGACGGACAATTTGGTCTTACGCGAAAGACTTTATCTATATGGGTTGGAACGGTTCTAGCGCGGTTAGCACAATTCGTAACCACGTCAGCAATACACAAGGACTTGATATAACATCGCCAACTTGGTACACATTGCTGGACGCTTCAGGCAAGCTGAACGATAGCTCTAACGCTGCACTGGTTGCAGAGTACGCTAAAAAAGGAATCGAAATTATTCCACTCGTTCACAATGAGTTTGATAAGGAAGTGACTTCGAAGTTTTTGGCTGACCAAAAAGCACAGCAAACCTTTATTGATGCGCTGATGAAAAGCTTAGTAAAGCTTAAAGTCAATGGAGTTAACCTAGACTTTGAAAATATTGCAGCCTCTGATCGTAAAGCTTTTACAAGCTTTGTTGAGAAATTTACTAAAGCAGCACATGCTAACAAGCTTACTGTGTCTATCGACCTGCTACGAGGCGATGTACGCTGGAATCATTTGACCGCATATGATTATGAGGCAATTGGTAAAGTTGTCGACTATGTTATGATTATGGCTTATGATGAGCATTGGACAGGATCTGATACTCCTGGCTCAGTCAGCAGTCTCAACTGGGCAGAGGAAGGCATTAAGCAGCATCTTCAATACGGAATTCCGCGCAGCAAGCTAGTGCTAGGCATTCCATTCTACTCTCGTGAATGGAAGCTTGATAGCTCAGGTAAGCTAGTTTCTAATAAAACGCTGCTCATGAAGGATATTGCTGCACATGCGAAGCAAAATAATGCAACCTCAACCTTTGATGCAGCGAGTGGTCAATATCTTTACACCTACAAAAAAGATGGCTACACCTATATGTTCTGGGCTGAAACAACGGATACGGTGTTAGCTCGCGTGCAGCTAGCAAAGAAATATGATCTAGCTGGTGTTGCAGCATGGCGCCTTGGTTACGAGGATGCTTCACTATGGGAAGCAATGCTCAAGGTTAAAGAGCAATAAGATTACTGCATTTATCATTCTATTACATGATATCTATCAAAATAAGCCAACATTACGATGCATCATGACCGTAATGTTGGCTTATTTCTTATCAGCTTATATGACTACGTTATTATTTGCTTCCATCTAGCAATACAGTTTCTAAGTACTCCAGCTGACCTGTCAAGGAGATTGGATCGCTAAAGTAGAACGAAGGCTCATAAATGTAGTTTATTTTTTGCTCTTTTACAGGAGCAAGATCAGCAAATAGCGGATCATCTAGAATGGTTGTGCCGCCTGGGTTAGAACCAGCGATAAATACATAATCTCCTACATATTCAGCAATTACCTCTTGAGAAAGTGCTACATAACGGTTACCAGTTTTCTTGATCTCTTCTCCAAGCTTTTCTGGATAGCTTAGACCTAGGTAAGAATATAAAATCTCTGTCCCACGACCGTAGTTTTCACCGTAAATGTAAAACTCAGTTACATAATCACCGATTACGCTAATTGTTTGTTCTTTATTAAATTCGCTATCAAAGCGTTCCTTTGCTTTGTTTAGCTTGTCATTCCACTCTTGAATTTGCTTTTCAGCTTCTTCTTTTTTACCGACAATTTCACCGATATCAACCAAAGTAGCTAATCGATCTTGACGCTTAGTCAAGTCAAATGCGACCGTTGGTGCGATTTCTCTTAGCTTATCAATATTAGGATTCGTTGAATCTGTAATAATCAAATCAGGGTTTAATGCCAATGTTTCTTCAACGCTTTCTTGCGTAAGCAAAGTTGCATCCTTCAATTGCTCACCGATAAATTCGCTGTCCTGTGCAAGCTCAAACACTCCAACAGGTGTAATGCCAAGACTTAATAAATGACCAGGATAATGCCATGTAGCGACAACTACTCGCTCTGGGTTAGCAGGTATTGTTACCTCAACACCTAAATCATCTGTGTATACCTTCGCTTCCTCCACTGGCTCCTTCTTATCATTCGAACAAGCCGATAATGTAAGCACAACCAAAGCTACTACGATTAATAAAACCTTTTTCAAGAACCCCACTCCTCTAAATTCTTGTTGATATTGAAAATCATTATCATAATCTTTGATAATATTACTCTGCATATATTGGGTTGTCAATATTTTCACGAAAATTTTCTAAAAAACCATATTTATTCGTTCATTTGAACTAATTCACAGCTCTATTACTCTCATTTACAGTTCAATATTAATCGTTAAATGTAACAAATTCACTAAATAAAAAAGGAAAAATTTCTCATGTAAATAACTATAAAATTCGCTATACTCTTATATATGAGGGAATGATCACAAATTTCAACTGAGGAGTGAATCAATTGAAGAAAAAGGTTTTTGTAACAATTATGGCGTCTACTATTGTAGCAAGCATGGCGACAGGTGCTTATGGGGCAACAAAGCTGCAAGAAATTAAAGCATTTCTTAATCCTGGTATCTCCATCAAGGTTGACGGTGTTCCAACCCAGCTTAAAGATTCCAGCGGCCTTAACATCGTTCCGATTACGTATAAAAATACGACTTATTTGCCTGTTCGAGCAGTTTCCGATGCGCTTAATATTGCAGTAAACTACGATTCTAAAAGTGACACTGTGCAATTAGGGGAAAAAGTTGACGGCACAGCAATCTCCAAAGGCTTTAACGATATGTATCATACAAAGGATCCTCAGTTTACAAATTATAAAGGTAAGGATTACAAAGAGGTTTTCTACGACAATGCAAGCAGCAATCGTTCCTCAAGCTTTATGCTGTACCCTAAAAAACAGCATCAAACACTTTATTTGCAAATCGCCGCAATTGATGAGCCGATTGAAAAGCTAACGATCAAGGATTCTAATAACAATGTCATCCTGAAAACTGTCGATGTCATCAATCCTGAACAGGAGCTAATAACGGTTGAGGTTAATGTTGGCGGGGTTGACACATTATATGTTCATGCCGATGCGAAAAGTGGTGGGAAAGTATTTGTACCATTAACGACGTCTTACTATAAATAAAGGATCTGAACGAATAAACATAAAGAGGGAAGCTTAGAACGCATGCACACTGTGCTACTGTGCTGCGAGCGCCAAGCTTCCCTCTCTCCTATTCAAGCTACTATTAACTTATTGCTCAATGTATTTGATTACTTTCGCTGGATTGCCTCCAACGACTGCATTATCCGGTATATCCTTCGTAACGACTGCGCCAGAGGCAATCACTGCATTGTTGCCAATTGTCACTCCAGGATTAATGACTGCTCTGCCACCAATCCAGACATTGTTACCAATCGTAACTGGCTTACCGAACTCTGCACCAGCATTTCTTGCTTCAGCCTCTAATGGATGAGTAGCCGTATAAATATGCACTCCTGGTGCGAGTAAACAATTGTCCCCTATGCGAATTTCGCACACATCAAGCATAATACAATCAAAATTAGCATAAAAATTTTCACCAACATAAATGTTGTAGCCATAATCGCAGCGGAAGGTCGGCTCGATGTAAAAATGCTCCCCAGTTGCTCCAAGCAGCTGCTTCAGCAGCTCTATTCGCCGCTCATGCTCAGTTTCAAGCGTGGCATTAAACAAACGCGTAAGTCTACGAGCATTGAGACGATCTGCAACTAATTCATCATCCATCGCGAGATATAATTCACCATCAAGCATTTTTTGCTTTTCTGTCTTCTGTTCCATCTACACCATCCTCTTCCACTCTAAATAAAAAAATTAAATAATTATGTACCTTTCTATTATAACAATCATCCAGAGCAATCGTAATCCCATGTAATATGAGCTATAATAAAGGAAATAATTGCTAGTCCAAAAGGAGAGATCGATGTGACTCTGTTTGCTAATGATCTACTAAAAGGTAAAGTCGTGCTTATTACTGGTGGAGCAACCGGATTAGGTAAAGCAATGGCAAAGGTATTTATCACTTTAGGTGCGGATATCGCCTTAATGAGCCGCAATGAGCAAAACCTAAAGACCGCATCAGAGGAGCTTAGCACAGCTGAACGACAAGTGTTCTATACCGTATGTGATGTTCGAGATTCCACTGCAGTCGCTGCAGCAATTGATTCGGTGCTCCAGCATTTCGGTAGAATTGATGTGCTCATTAATAATGCTGCTGGCAATTTCATTAGCCCTACAGAGCGTCTATCTCCTAGAGCTGTCGATACTGTACTAAATATCGTGCTTCACGGTACGTTTTATACGACATTAGAGCTAGGTAAACGTTGGATTGAACAGGATCATGGCGGCGTTATGCTAAACATCGTCACGACATATGCCTCTACTGGCTCATCATTTGTAGTTCCTTCTGCAGCTGCTAAAGCTGGAGTACTCGCGTTGACCCGCTCCCTTGCCGTTGAATGGGCTAAATATGGAATTAGACAAGTAGCGATCGCCCCAGGACCCTTCCCAACTGAAGGTGCGTCTGATAGACTTGCCCCTAGCCAAAATTTCTTAGCGAAGATGGCTGATCGCGTACCACTTGGACGATTTGGTGATCATGAGGAGCTAGCTAATTTAGCTGCATACTTAATTTCTGATTATGCCGCCTATATCAATGGTGAGGTCGTCACAATTGACGGGGGAGAATGGCTACAAGGAGCTGGAGAATTTAACGATCTCCTATCATTAAGTGATGAGGAATGGGATGAACTAACAGAGAAAGCTAAGGGCAATCGATCATAACTAATTGAAACCGCTTCAAATCCTAATTAGATTTATAGGATTTGAAGCGGTTTTTTTACTCTTCCTATTCACTTTTGTAGCTACCTAAAGCCTCCAACAGCTTTATAGCGGGACCCATTCTCCCTTCAATTTTAATAGCTCCTGTCATATAAGCTAAGGTTGAGTTTAGTTGATGTGATAATAGTTTGATCATATCCTTCTCAGAGATGACGATCGTACAATCGACAGGACGCTCGCCTAGCGATTCATTGATTGTTACTAGCTCATCTTCTATATGAACGAATATTTCCCAGCCCTCTTTTAGCTGAAAGCAATAATGGTAGTGAAGATGTGCGATCGCTTGTGGTGCAGCAATCATCTGTCGCTGCAATTTCTTAAGCAGTTCTAGTACTTGATTACTCAACGTTATGCCCCCTTATCAATGACACGAAATATTGCTGTTCCCGTTGCTAATAAACGTCCATCTTGATCGATCACCTTCGCACCTGTATTGATCATCTTGCGAGAAGCATGAACCACTTCTGCTTCAACGGTAATTTTCCCTTCCTTTAACGCAGCCAAATAATTGACATTCAGCTGAATCGTCACTGTCTCTTGTCCTGGTCTATGCATCGTCGAAATAAATCCCATAGCAGAATCCATTAACGATGCATGAACGCCACCGTGCAAAATACGTACCATATTGAGATGATGTGGCTGTATATCAATCGAAACGACAACCTTTTCAAGTGTTGCCTCTTCTAATTCACAACCTAAATACTCCCAAAACGTACCCTCTGAAACCTTACTCAGCCTTTGTAATTCTTCTTCTGAGAAAATAGTTTTCATATGACGTCCCTCCACTTCTCTATATTCTAATATTTAACCGTTTACAAATTAGCTCGACTTTAGATTTCCGCTTCCATCATTTCGCTGTTCTTCAGCTAGCTTTTGCATCTCGTCCTCAATTAGCTTACGCCGTAATATTTTCCCGACTAAAGTTTTAGGCAAGGAATCACGGAATTCATAGGCTTGAGGGACCTTATAAGCTGCTAATCGTTCTTTACAGAAAGCCTTCAGCTCTGCAGCAGAAACCGTTGCACCATCCTTTAACACGATGAATGCCTTAACGGTTTCACCGCGATAAGGATCGACCATCCCCGCTACAACGGCTTCCTCAACATCAGGATGCTCAAACAATACCTCCTCCACCTCACGTGGGTAAATATTGTAACCGCCCGCAATAATAAGATCCTTACTACGATCGAGAATATAAAAGAACCCATCCTCGTCCATTCGGCCTAAGTCACCTGTATAAAACCAGCCATCCTTCAACGTTCTTGCTGTTTCCGCTGGGTTATTCCAATACCCCTTCATCACTTGAGGACCTTTTATTACGACCTCACCAATTTCGCCAATTGGCAAGGGTTCGCCACTGTTCGGATCAACGATTCTCGCTTCTGTATCTGGATACGGTATTCCAATTGAGCCGGTTTTGCGGATTCCCCAAATATTATTCGCATGTGTAATCGGTGACGTTTCTGTTAAACCATAGCCCTCGATTAGCCTGCCACCTGTTAATTTCTCGAATTTCTCCTGTACCTCTAACGGTAATGCGGCAGCTCCACTTACACATACTTCAATAGAAGACAGATCATATTTGTGCACATCTGGATAATTTATTATGGAAATATACATCGTAGGTGCACCTGGGAATAACGTCGGCTTATGCTTATGAATGGCCTTAACAACAGCTCCAACCTGAAAGCGCGGCAGCAATATTAACTTCCCGCCAGTTTTAACGCTCAGGTTAAGCAGCACGGTTAAGCCAAATACGTGAAAGAATGGGAGTGCTGCCAAATACCCTTGACTCGGTCGATCCACCTTATAGCACCAAAATCCAGCCTGAGTTGTATTCACTAGCAAATTATAATGTGTTAGCATAACTCCCTTGGCTACACCTGTTGTACCTCCTGTATACTGAATTAACGCAAGGTCTTCTACTGCATTTACCTCATGATAGACTGGGTCTGCAGAGCTTTCCTTTAATAGTGAAACTAATCTTAAAATACGATGATCATAGTTTACTTTGGCAGCCATACCATCACGTTTGGCTTGTATCGGGTATAACAAGTTTTTCGGAAACGGTAAGTAATCCTTAATGGAAGTCGCAATAACAAATTCCATTGGCTTATTACTCATCGCTTTCTCCACACGTGCAACCAAAGGATCAAGCGTTACAATAACTCTTGCGCCTGAATCCTTCATTTGATGCTCAATTTCACGAGGCATATAGAGTGGATTTGTCATTACACCAATACCGCCAAACAGCAATGTACCATAGTAAGCAATGATAGCCTGTGGACAATTTGGCAGCATAATTGCTACACGATCGCCCTTGCGAATACCAAGCCGAAGCAAGGCATCCGCAAAGCGATAGCAGGATTTCAGTAGAGTCTCATAGTTCATCGTATAGCCCAAAAAATTTAACGCAGCATGTTTCGGATATTTTTGTGCGGTATCGACTAGAATCTTTGCAAGATTATGCTGTGGATAGTCAATAGAATGCGGCACTTCAGCTGGATAAAACTTTAAATGAGCTGGATTAGTCACATCGTTCACTCCGTTCGCAGAATTAGTTTACATACTTTTCTGCAGAGATGACTCTAGTTGCGATATTCCGTTTCATACCTAGAACATTAAGATTACTTCTTCTTACTAGCTTTTTCAAAATGGATAACTGAGTTCGCAGCGTATCACCACTTTCCATGGCAGCTAAAATTTCTTTTGCACCTTGCTCAATCTTGCTAAATTCCTCATGAATGAATACTTGCGTCATTTCAATAGCAAGCTGATTAGGCGCTTCGCCATTTTTAGCGATCCGTTTTTGCGTACGCAGCAGAGCACTTTCCATTGCGAATACGTTAATCATCATATCTGCAAGATGGCTTAATATCTCCTGCTGCTCCTCGAGCTTCAATTGATATTTTTGTACCGCTTGTGCACCACACATTAAGAAGATTGTTTTAGCCATTTTAATGAGATGTGCCTCTTGCTCTAATGTTCCTTCAAAGCTTTGTGCCGGAATCGGACTTAATAGCTCTGACTGTAATGCCATGGCCTTCTGCATTAATGGAAGCTCACCCTTCATTGCACGCTTAATGAGGGTACCAGGAATTAGCAAGCGATTGATTTCATTCGTGCCCTCAAAAATTCGGTTAATACGAGAATCACGATAGTTACGCTCTACGCGGTACTCTTGAATAAAGCCATAGCCACCATGAATCTGCACAGCTTCATCAACGATTCTATCTAATGCCTCAGAGGCAAATACTTTATTAAGTGAGCATTCAAGCTGATATTCGGCAATGGCCTTTGCGGATTGATAGCCAACATTTTCACTGGCATGATCAACCTCAGCTAGCCCAACATCGAACAACCCCGCAGTACGATATACCATACTTTCCGTCACGTAAGTTAAAATGTTCATTTCTGCTAGCTTTTTACCGATTAACGGGAAGGAGGATATCGCTTTGCCAAATTGTGTGCGCTCATTAGCATATTTCGTTGCCAGCTCGATGGAATCCTTTGATGCTCCTAAACAGCCAGAAGCTAATTTATAGCGACCGATATTTAAGATGTTAAAGGCGATTAAATGACCTTTACCTACCTCCCATAGTAGGTTTTCAACAGGAACCTTCACATTTTCTAAAATTAATGGACAGGTTGAGGAGCCTTTAATGCCCATCTTCTTCTCCTCAGGCCCGATACTAACGCCTTCCATCGTTCGTTCCACGATAAATGTACTGAAGTCCTTACCGTTGACCTTCGCGTAAACGATGAAAATATCTGCAAATCCAGCATTCGTAATAAATTGCTTCGTGCCATTTAACACATAGTGTGTACCATCCTCAGATAATACAGCGGTTGTTTTTGCTCCTAGTGCATCTGAGCCAGATGATGGTTCAGTTAAGCAATAAGCAGCAATTTTCTCTGCTGTTGCAAGGGAAGGCAAATATTTTTGCTTCTGCGCCTCTGTACCGAAGTAGACAATCGGCAATGTACCGATCCCAACATGCGCCCCGATGGAAAGCGCGAAGGCGGATGCTTTCGTCATTTTCTCACTAACAAGCGCAGCACTCACCTTATCCAGTCCAAGACCACCATATGCTTCTGGCACCTCTACTCCGATTAAACCAAGCTCGCCTGCCTTCTGCATAAGCTCCACGGTAAGTCCGTAGTTTAGCTTCTCAATTTCCTCATCATGTGGTACAACCTCACCGAGAATAAACTGCTCCGTTGTTTCAGCAATCATACGATGCTCATCTGAAAAATCCTCTGGCGTAACGATCGATTGAAAATCTACCTCTTCAATAATATAGCTACCGCCTACTACCTTAGATGTTGTTGTACTCATGTTCATCTCTCCTCTTTCATTGATATGATATACATGAAATCTCTTCAATTCTAAGCATGAACCTCAAATACACCTGCTGCCCCCATGCCGCCGCCAATACACATCGATACAATACCGTAGCCGCCGCCTCTACGCTGCAGCTCACTAATTAACGTCGTCGTGAGCTTCGTACCTGTACAGCCAAGTGGATGACCTAAGGCGATCGCTCCACCATTCACATTTACTCTATCTTCATCAATTCCTAGCTCACGAATAATATGAATGCACTGTGAAGCAAATGCTTCATTAATTTCGAATAAATCAATATCTTCAAGTGATAGATTAGCCATCTGTAGCGCTTTTGGAATCGCCTTAACCGGACCAACACCCATAATTTCTGGCTCGACACCTGATAGAGCAAAGGATTTGAACGTTGCTAGCGGCTTTAAGCCAAGCTCATCTGCCTTTTCCTTACTCATAACAACTACTGCTGCAGCTCCATCGCTCATCTGTGAAGTATTACCAGCTGTAACTGTGCCACCTAGCTTAAAGGCAGGCTTTAGCTTACCTAAGCCTTCAAGTGACGTATCAGCACGCACGCCCTCATCCATTTCAAAAACAAAGCTTGAGCGCTTTAGCTTCTCATTACTATCCAAATGCACCTGCTCTACTTGAACCGGAACAATCTCATCCTTAAACTTACCCTCTGCAATCGCTTTTGCTGCTTTTTGATGTGAGCGTACGGCAAATGCGTCCTGATCCTCACGGGAAATATTAAACTGAGCGGCAACCTCCTCAGCTGTATGTCCCATACCGATATAAACCTCGGGCATTTGCTCTACGATTTTTGGATTTGGTGAAACCTTAAAGCCTGTCATCGGCACATGACTCATGCTTTCTACACCACCAGCGATCAGCACATCAGCGTGACCTAGCATAATACGCTCTGCTGCAAAAGCTATCGACTGTAAGCCAGAGGAGCAAAAACGATTAATCGTTAATGCAGGAACGGTAACTGGAAACCCCGCATATAAGCTCATAATGCGTGCAAAGTTCAAGCCCTGCTCACCTTCAGGCATTGCGCAGCCAATAATGATGTCCTCAACATCCTCTTTTTTTAAGCCAGGTGCTCGCTCAATGACTGCCTCAAGCACGACCTTACCTAAATCATCAGCACGCGTCTGGACAAGGCTACCTTTTTTCGCTTTACCAATTGCAGTGCGTGCCATAGATACGATTACTGCTTCCCTCATCATTTTCACACTCCGATCCTTTTAGTTACGCAATGCCTTTCCTTTTTTGAGCATATGCTCCATGCGTTGCTGTGTTTTTGGCTCCATACATAGGCTTAAAAATGCTTCTCGCTCTAAATCAAGCATATATTGCTCCGATACATACGTCCCAGCTGGTACATCTCCACCTGCTAGCACATGCGCAAGCTTCTTAGCGATCAGCAGATCATGCTCCGAAATATATCCGCTTTGATACATGCCAAGTGCGCCAAGCTGCAGCACCGCTTTACCCTCTGCTCCGATTACGCGAATTTTCTTCTCAGGGATTGGTTGATAGCCAGCCTTCGCCATGCCGAGCACGGTTTGCTTCGCTTCATAGATGACATGATCATCATTTAATACAATTCGGTCTTGTGGACGGAAATAGCCTAATCGTTTGGCATCATGTCCACTTGTGGATACCTTTGCAGTACCAACCATCTCAAAGATTTGATTCATGAGCGGCTGTAGATCAGCCTCTGGATTCGGTAATGTTTCACTCGCTCTTAGCGCAAGCTCCTTACAGCCACCACCAGCAGGAATTAAGCCAACTCCGACCTCAACTAAACCGAAATACGTTTCTGCTGAAGCTACAATGACATCAGCAGGCATACACGCTTCTACACCACCACCAAGCGTCATGCGATGAGGAGCTGCCACAACAGGCTTATCTAACCGCTTAAGCTTCATCATCGTATTTTGGAACATGCGGATAATATCATCGATTTCATCCCATTCCTCATCCTGTGCTTCCATCAGCAGAAGCATAACGTTAGCGCCAACGCAGAAGTTTTTACCTTGGTTCGCAATCACTAAGCCCTCATAATTGCGACTGACTTCATCGACGCTTTGACTAATCATGCTCAAAATATCAGCACCGATGGCATTGTTAGGTGAATGGAATTCTAAGCAAGCTACGCCATCGCCTAGATCTATTAAGCTCGCACCAGCGTTGGATTTAATCACCTTGCCTTGGTCCTTCAGCTGTCTTAGGTCGATCACCTCGGCAGGCTGCTGTAGCTGCTTATAGCTAGAATCAGTGGCTGCTTTTACAAACTTTTGACCGTTCTCTCCTTTGTAGAAGGACGTATTGCCTTCAGCAATCCACGCCTCTACCCATTCCGGCACCGCTACACCCTCTGATTTCATCCGCTCAACTGATCTTACTAGCCCGATAGCATCCCAAGTCTCGAACGGACCTAGCTCCCAGTTAAAGCCCCACTTCATCGCAGCATCGATTTCCTCAATCGTATCTGCAATTTCACCTAGCTTTTGTGCAGAATAGGCGAAAACATATTTTAAGACGTTCCAAGCAAATGTCGAATATTGATCTCCAGCACCGATCAGTGCCTTTGTTTTCGCTCGCGCGCCCTTCGCCAGCTTCGCAGCCTCTAACGACGCTGAGGCAGCCTTCTTCTGTGGCGCATATTCTAATGTTTCAAGATTAAGCGATAGAATTTCACTACCATTTGCACCTTTACGCTTTTGATAGAAGCCTTGCCCTGATTTTTCACCTAACCAACCGTTATTGACCATTTGCGACAGTAATGGATTTGGTGCAAACACCGTACGCTCGTGCTCATCCGCTACGTTGTCGTATACATTGCTTGCCACATGAACGAACGTATCTAATCCTACTAAATCCAACGTACGGAACGTTGCGCTCTTCGGTCTGCCTAATGCTGGACCAGTCACCGCATCAACCTCTTCAACAGTTAGCCCTGCCTTTTGCATTTCCTGCAGCGTAATGAGCAGTCCATATGTTCCAATTCGATTAGCAATAAAGTTTGGTGTATCCTTAGCCAATACGACACCCTTACCCAGTACTCGTTCACCAATATCCTTAATTTGCTGCACAATCTCTGGCTTCGTCGACGGGCCTGGAATAACCTCCAATAGCTTCATATAGCGTGGCGGATTAAAGAAATGCGTCCCTAGAAAATGTGCTTGAAAGGCTTCGCTTGTATGCTTAGACATTTCAGTAATTGAGATCCCTGACGTATTCGAGCTTACAATGGTGCCAGGCTTCCACACCTGTTCAATGCGACTAAGCAGCTGTTGCTTCACAGCAAGGTTTTCAACGACCACCTCGATAATCCAATCCACCTGAGATAGCTTCGTTAGATCGTCCTCAATATTGCCTGGCTTGATATGATCAGCAAAGCTTACATCGTACAGGGGAGCGGGATTCGTCTTTTTCAGCTTGGCAATCGCTCCAGTAGCAAGACGATTACGTACAGCTGGACTTTCTAGCGTTAAACCCTTAGCCTCCTCTTCCTTCGTTAATGAATTAGGAACTACATCAAGTAACAGCGTTGTAATACCTGCGTTTGCCAAATGTGCAGCGATACCTGATCCCATAATCCCTGAACCGATTACAGCTGCTTTACGAATAACGTTCGCCATCATTAAGCCCCCACTTCCTCTTCAACATTTTCATCGTTATCATTGACCTGCTCTTTGCCGAATACGGCAAGCTCTAATATTTCGGCGATATCACGTGCCTTTACTGTACTCTCTACCTCCTTAAGCTTTGTTCCATCCTCAATCATCGTTAAGCAATACGGACAAGCACTGCTAACCATTGTTGGCTTAACCTCCAATAGCTGCTCGGTTCTAGCGACATTGACACGTTTACCTGCTGTCTCCTCCATCCACATCATGCCGCCACCAGCACCACAGCACATTCCATTAGCTCTAGCTCTTGCTGGCTCTACCAGCTCTATACCAGGAATACCACGTAAAATATCGCGCGGTTGATCATAAACATTGTTATAGCGTCCTAAGTAGCAGGAATCATGATACGTAACGCGTTCCTTCACCTTATGCTTCACCTTAAGCTTACCTTGCTTCATTAGCCCATCAAGCAGCTGCGTATGGTGGAGTACCTCAACCCCCTCTAGTCCGAAGGCTGGATACTCATTTTTCAACGTATTAAAGGTATGCGGACAAGCGGTTACAATTTTACGGACATTGTATTTTTGAAATGTAGCGATATTGGCTGCACACAATTCCTGGAATAACATTTCATTCCCCATACGACGAGGCGTATCCCCTGAGTTTTTCTCCTCGTTGCCTAGAATCGCAAAGCTAACGCCTGCCTCATGTAGCAATCTAACGAATGATTTTGAAATTTTGCGGCTACGTAAATCGTAAGAGCCCATCGAGCCCACAAAAAATAAATATTCAAACTCTGGATTTTCTTTTACCGTTGGAACCTTAATGCCTTCAACATCACCCATCCATGCTGCACGATCGTTACGATTCAATCCCCATGGATTACTTTGACGTTCAATGTTTTGCATCGCACGTTGCCCCTCATGCGGCATACTGCCCTGCATCAATACAAGATGACGTCGTAAATCGATAATTTTATCAACATGCTCATTGCCAACTGGACATTGATCCTCACAGTTACGGCATGTTGTACATGCCCATATCTCATCCTCTGTCATCACATCGCCAATCAGCTCAAGCTCCTGTACAGGCTTTTCTGTCTTAGCCCAGCTATTCTTCTGCCATTCCATCGTAGCTGAAATATCGGTAATGCCTTGACCGCTCCAATAGGATAAGCCACTAGCTTCGGCGCTAACAGCATGTGTTGTGCTAGACTCTGAGAATGCAAATGCGGGTGAAAACGCTGGTTTTCCTGTAACGGCTTGCCCCTTTTCCGTTAGATGATCACGTAGCTTCGTAATCATATGCATCGGAGAAAGAACCTTCCCTGTGCTTGCGGCTGGACATACATTCGTGCAGCGTCCACATTCCACACAGGCATAAAAATCAAACATTTGCTTTTTCGTAAAATGCTCGATTGCACCTACACCGAAGTGTTCAGCCTCTTCATCCTCCAAATTAAGATCAGATAGCTTTCCTACCGGCTCTTTACGACGAAACCATAGATTAATAGGTGCGGAAATCAAATGAAAATGCTTTGATTGCGGTACATATACAAGGAACGCTAACAGAATAAGTAAATGCGCCCACCAGCCAATGTAGAACAACACCATAGAAGCGGTAGGACCGAGAAATGAAAAAGCTTCAGCTAATAAGGAGCTGATTGGCATATACCAGGAAAACTCCATTCCATGCCAGATTCGTTCAAAGGTTAAGGAAAAAATAACGGAAAGCATTAAGCTATAAATAAATAGGAGTACGATACTTGGCTTATAGCCGCGTTTTAGTCGAGGTAGCTTCTCAATATATCGACGATAACCAGCATAGGCCATGGCGATTAGAATGCTAATGACTGTAAACTCTTGGAGTAGGTTAAAAACATCGTAAGCAGGGAAAGGAATATGACCACCACCAGTTAAGCCCTTGACGATCAGGTCAATCGCACCAAACTGTAAAATGATGAAGCCATAAAAGATAAAAATATGCATAATGCCACTTTTTTTATCCTTCAGAAGCTTGGAGTGAGCAAAAACCTGTATAAGAAATTCTCTCCATCTCCCCTCACTTCTCTCCTTAAAATCGGCTGGTGCTCCCATCGAAGTATATAAATACCGATGGTATACGGCTCGATAAAACAAATAAAAGCCATACCCCGCAATAGCCAATGTACAGACTAAATTCAAAATCTGCCATACCATATCCAATCATCCCTTTCGATATTTAGTATATCTACATTGCTTGATTAGAAAGAAAGCGGTTTCACGTGGTATTTTTATAAAATCTTATTGAATACCAATTGACAATAGATGCTGGTTACAATAAGATTAAGAAAAATGAGTGAGCACTCACTCAATTACCATGAATTTTATCACTGAGGTGACAATATGACAAGTAGAAAAGAAAAAAAATATAATATTATTTTGGAAGCAGCATTAAAAGTCATCGCTCAGAATGGTTATCATGGTGCCCAGGTTGCAAAAATTGCTAAGGAAGCAGGTGTAGCAGAGGGTACCTTGTATATATATTTTAAGAACAAGGAGGACATTCTTATTTCCTTGTTCCGAGCTAAACTTGGTCATCTCGTCGAGCAATTTCACGAGAGTATTAAAGAAATGGACAATGCGGAGCAGGCTTTACGCAAAATCTGTGAAATTCACTTTAACGAGCTTGAGCACAATATAGACCTTGCTTATGTTACGCAAATCGAGCTAAGACAAAGTAATATCGAGCTTCGTAAAGCAATTGGTGAAACGGTTAAACCGTATATCAAGCTTATTGAGCAAACCATTGAAAAAGGCGTTACAGAACAAACCTTTCGCCAAGATCTTGATGTGAAGTTATGCCGTCATCTCGTTTTCGGGGCGATGGATGAAGTCGTCACCTCTTGGCTACTTAGCGGTCAAAAATATTCACTATCATCTAAAGTTAATGGCACTGCGGACTTCTTTATTAGAGCATTAAAATAAGCTGCTCCATTAATAAAGTTCGTTACCTATATGCTTCAACTGTGTCACCATTCATTTCGAAAGAGGGGAATTAGGATGAATATTTATGTATTGTTAAAGCAAACATTTGACACTGAAGAAAAAATCGTGCTAGCTGATGGTAAAATTGACGACCAGGGAGTAAAATACGTCATCAATCCATATGATGAATATGCTGTTGAAGAGGCATTACTGCAGCGTGACACACATGGCGGCAATGTATATGTCATAAGTGTCGGTCCATCAAGGGTTCAGGATGCACTGCGCACCGCACTTGCCATGGGTGCAGATGAAGCAATATTAATTAACGACGAGCAGATTCCCCAAGACGAATATAGTGTTTCGAACGTGCTGGCAAACTATTTATCAAAGCAACAGGTAGATTTATTGCTTGGCGGGAACTTTTCCGTAGATAGTGGTGGCGGTCAGGTTGCATTACGAGTTGCTAGCTTACTAGGCTTGCCAAGCACATCTTCGATCACAAAGCTTACAATCGATCAATCCACTGCAACTGTGATTCGCGATGCTGAAGGTGATAGCGAAACTGTAGAGGTAACGCTGCCAGCTGTATTTACTGCACAACAAGGGCTTAACGAGCCCCGCTACCCCTCCCTACCAGGAATTATGAAAGCTAAGAAAAAGCCATTCACAGAGCTAACCTTATCTGATATAGGCTTGACTGCTGCTGAAATAACACCAAAAACATCCACAATATCGTTAGAGCTGCCACCAAAGCGTCAAGCTGGTCAGCTACTAACAGGTGATATTCGTGAGCAAAGTGTTAAGCTAGCTTCTATTATTTCTAGTACAGGGGTGATTAGTTAATGAGCAAACAATATTTTGTTATTGGTGAAATTCGTGATGGTAAGCTGCGTCAAGTTTCTTTGGAAGCGCTTCAAGCAGCTCGTTTATTGGCGGAGGATGAATCCCATATTCATGCAATACTAATAGGCAAGCAGCTAGATGAGATCACAAATGAATTCGCTGCCTTTGTTCCAAATCAATTGTTTGTCGTTGAGGATGACTCATTAGGCTCCTATTCTGCAGAGCTCTACAGCACCGCTATTAGTAACGTTATTGGTCAGCAGAATGCAGTGATTATATTAGGCCATACTGCAATCGGCAGAGATTTAGCTCCGCAGCTTGCAGCCAAGCTAAATGCAGGACAAATTTCAGATGTGACAGCGATTGAGGGTCAAACCTTCGTTAGACCGATTTACGCTGGTAAAGCCTTCGAGAAAAAGCAATTTACGGATGAAGGCACTCAAATTATTACGATTCGTCCAAACAATATTCCAGTTGCAGAGCAAGCTTCCTCTTCCGCTTCTATAGAAAAGGTAAGCTTCTCTGCACCGTCTGATCTGAGAGGGATCGTTAAGGATATCGTTCGCAAAGCATCTGGAAAAGTCGATTTAGCTGAAGCGAAAGTTGTCGTATCAGGTGGTCGAGGCGTGAAAAGTGCGGAGGGCTTTAAGCCGCTTGAGCAGCTTGCAGAGGTGTTAGGCGGTGCTGTCGGAGCATCTCGTGGCGCTTGTGATGCTGGATATTGTGATTATTCATTGCAAATCGGTCAGACGGGTAAAGTCGTAACCCCTATTCTATATATTGCCTGTGGAATTAGTGGAGCAATCCAGCACCTAGCAGGAATGAGTCAGTCTAAGGTTATTATTGCGATTAATAAGGATCCAGAAGCTCCGATCTTCAAGGTAGCAGACTACGGGATTGTTGGAGACTTGTTTGAGGTTGTACCGATTTTGACGGAGGAGCTAAGTGCGGTGAAGCAAGTATAGGGCTCAGGAATAATCTCGCATGGAACGATGTGTAGTATGACATCGTTGTAAATATTGCATTGCTTCGGAATTTTAAGCTTTGTCAGCGCTACAGAATGGTATGCTCTTTCGGATGCTTTTTAAATTACTGCGGCTTCTTTTGAATTTCTAGTTGAAGCCGCAGCATTTAAAGGCATCTCACTTCGTTCTCCAGAGCATACTATTCTTTCGCTGGTGCAAGTGTATAGCTTTTTCGAGGTTGAAAATACCCCTCATCCTCCATGCTCATCATACCTTCGCTGGGAGATAAAGAAAATAAAATGAGAACAAAAATCCTCGTAACTCTTCGCTCCCTATAATTTCATTTATAATTTAACAATTGTTCTTCCACGTACTTTACCTTCTATAATATCAGCTAATACTCCTGGTAGTTCTTGTAATGAGATTTCATTGACCATTTCATCATTTAACTTTGTTGGTTTCAAATCATCAGCAAGACGGTTCCATACTTTTATACGGTTCTTCATCGGATATTGGACTGAGTCAATGCCAAGCCAATTGACACTACGTGAAATAAAAGGAATAACTGTTGTAGAAACGTCTACCCCGCCAGTTAGACCACTTGTAGCTACAGAACCCCCATACTTCAATGTGCTTAGTATATATTGGAGCGTTTTCCCGCCAACAGGGTCGATCGCTCCGGCCCATCTTTTTCCACGAATTGATGTTTGGTCGGTATCTATTATTTCATTACGATGAATAATCTCTTTAGCTCCTAATCCCTTCAAATATGCTTCTTCATTAGATTTACCTGTACTAGCTACAACATCATAACCTCTTTTTGCTAGAATATTTACAGCAATACTTCCAACTCCACCCGTGGCACCGGCTACCAAAACAGGTCCCTTACTAGGTTCTAATTCGTTATCCTCAAGCCTTATGACGGATAAAGCTGCGGTAAACCCAGCTGTTCCAATTACCATAGATTCTTTTAATGTCAATCCTTTTGGAAGAGGAACAACCCACTCTGCAGGTACCCTAGCTACTTCACTAAACCCTCCAAAATGTCCAGTTCCTAACCTATAGCTAGTCACGATGACTTCATCGCCTTTTTTAAATCGGTCATCCGTTGAATCTATAACCGTTCCGGCCAAATCAATTCCAGGTACTAAAGGATAGGACTCTACCAGCTGATTTTGAATAGCCACTATACCATCTTTAAAATTCACACTAGAATATGCAACACGAATCGTTACATCTCCTTTAGGAAGATCCTCCATACTTAATTGTTTGATCTCTAATTTTGTTTGATCATTCACTTTATCTAATACTAGCGCTTGAAAGGTATTCATAATAACTCAACTCCGTTAGTTTTTTACTTCGTAACACTCGTTTACAGGTAATAACCTAATTCAATAAGTTCGTTGTTATATCCTGCAAGTTACTTCTAAAAAGAATACCCATCTAACTGGGCTCTAATAATCTCTCCATTCATTGTTGCAGAGGAATTCGCTTTATCCTCTCTATGCGATAAGCTCTCTCGATCAACAAAAAAGTGGCAGACTGAACCTTTACCTTGATCCAGACCACCACTTTTTTGTTCGAGCATTGAAACGTTGCTCACTTTATTCCGTCTTACTCCACTCCTCAATAACTCGCACTTGCTCCCTAATCCGCTCAGGGATGACTACTTTTAGCTGCTCCCAGCTAATAAGCTGTTCATCTGAAAAGGTATAGCTTACATATTGACCCTTAGGAGTGAAGGAGAATCGATTTTTGATGTAGGCTTCTACTTTCCGATCAAGCTCTGGTGAGGTAGCAAACTCATCTTGGAACAGCCAAGGCACTAGTAAACCGTCACAGCCTGCTGTTTCATTACTTGCTAGCTCAACCTTTGGGATTAAATCAAACACTTCCACAATTGGTGAGAAGGCGTGCTTGCCTGGCTGACAAAACAGCATAACGTGATTGCCATGTAAATTGCGATGATCCTTCTGTAAGCCCTTGAAGTATTTCCCATGGAAGCTAGCTTCGCAGTAATAAACTGCTCCTTCATGATTCACATAGATCCATATATGCTCTAAATCATACAGATGCTGAATGTCATAATCCCAAAAGATCGCATATTCGATTACTAGCTTCGTTTGACTACTAAACTCAATATTTCTTCTAAAAGACGGAGAAGCTGCTTCCTTTTCGAATAACGTGACGCCTGCTGCATAAGGTAAAAATGGCTCGTTCATATCCATTTTAAGAATTGGTGCATATTGCTTAGCTAGCTCTAACGACGATAGATTCATAATCGACCCCACCACTAATTCTCATTGTTTTGAGACATATCGATAACTAGCCTATGCTTGAAAGGTGTAACCAAGTTAATGATGACCTTATGTGAAGCACCCGCTGGAATTGCATTACGAAACTGCATCTGAACATGCTCCTTAGCCCCACCTGATATCGTTAGTGAATCGCCATCAGCACCCTTTACATGAAGCTTTCCTTCACTCCAGAAGTATAGATTGGATTCAATTTCTTCAAGTCCCTCACCTGTTAGCTCACAATCTGGTGAGAACAATAGTGCGACTTGCGTCATAACATCTGGACGCTCATCACTTTCTAATGTAACAATCCATTGCTGATCGTTGTGCTCTACAGTTACCTCAATATTGTGCTCCTGAACATGAGTCATCGGACGATGCTGATGTGGCAGCAAATACCATGGACTTATGTCAGAGCCTGCAGAGGCTGGAAGTAGCTCCTGCGGAATTGGACCATAATACCCCTTTTTATGTCCGCCACGCAATACAAAGCCAGTCTCAGTTTCAGTAATTTTCTCCATCATCGTAATTCCTGGACTAAATGTGCTGGCGATACTGAGGGCAACTAGCTTCGCAGAGCCCTTTCTAGCAGAGAGAAAGGAAGACGTTCTTGTCATTAGTAATACACTCTCATCACCATTTTTATAACGAACTAGCGGTGACCCGAATGAAGTATGCATGCTGCTATGTTCAATTAAACCGTGATGACCAACCTGCCCCATCAGTTCTAGATTCTCATCAATCGGGTAATTAAAATTAAATTTCTTCATATATCCATCAGGTAATTGAGCACGAGGTATATGATCAATATTCGGGCAATCTAACGCCATCATTCCTAGCAATGGATGGTTATTGATTGAGCCGATATGTGTGATAGCCATAACAGACAAGTCATACATCGTCGCAAACATCGGATTATGATCGAGATATGCCATCCATTGATAACATAAGCTGTACCCTTCAATCGTATGACGCACACCCCAATCCTGTCGACCAGAGTAATCTGTAATGACCTCTCCGTCATTATATACGAGGTATGCCATCATCTCCAGGTTTCGTCGTACTCCCTCTAGCAGCTCTGGACGATTCAATAGCTGCGCAGCAAAGATAAACGAAATATTCGTTACTGCATTATATATGCCGTTACTCCTTTCACTCCACTCACCATCTAGCGTGTAATCCATCCCTTCTTGCAGCCACTCATCGATTCTAGTAAGTAGCGCATCATCCTTGAAGTAATGATAAAGCCAAGATAGGGCACCAACCAGTACCCAACGATGGTTTGGCGTATGTGCGCCGCCTGTTAACATCGCAGGAATAGACCGTTGTAGGAAAAGCTTTACCTTAGCTGCAAGCTCCTTACCCGATTCTGATCCATCCTGTAATAGAATACGATAAACCTGACCCATTCCATTTACCATAAATGCAGTATCTGGCGGTGAGTTGTAGTTAGTGCTGCCAAGCGAAATCGTACCGTCCTCATGCTGGCGTCGATTAATAAAATCAAGCGCGCGACTTAATGCTTCCCGCAAATCTTCGCTACGGTAATAACGTGATTGCTCAGAATATAGAGCAGCTACCATGGTAGCAACTGCACTACCTGTACCCACATGAGTAGGGGTAGGTAAGCCTGTATGAGGCTCTTTAATTCCTCCGTCATTTCGTCCATGATCACGAATTTGTCGTTCTAGTAAATAGGCAACTCCATTATCATTAAGCTCGACTAGCTGATTAATAAATTGTGTTTTCATAATGATCCTCGCTCTCAGTTAATGAACTTCTCTTCTTCTTCAATCATGTTCTTACGAAAATCAGTGGGACTTACTCCAACATGCTTCTTAAATGCTCTACCAAATGATAAAGGAATCTCATAGCCGATCTGTAATGAAATTTCATTAATCGATGTGTCAGTAGACAACAATAAGGTTTTCGCCAGCTCGACACGACGCTCCATCACATAATCCGCAAAATTAATTCCTAACTGCTCCTTGAATAGTTGACTGACATATTTACTATTGAGGTTAAACTCCTCGCTAATTAAATTTAATGAAAGCTCTGGGTTGGTAAAATTTTCGTCCACATATTTGCGAATCTGATGTATGGTTTGATTACTATCCTTACTGCTCATATATGCGGTAAATTGATTATACAGCTCATGTAGCAGCTCTTTAATACATGTGGTCACCTCTTGCACTGATTCCTTGTGAGCAAAGGTTTCCCACCTCGTATCCAAAACCTCGCCCCATGTTTTCTTCAGTTCCGTAGGCAGCTTCAGCTCAAGCTCAATAAGCAGTCTCTTAAAATACAGTAATAGATTACTGTTTTCATCATTCGTAAATAGCTCTGCTTGCCATTGCTGAATGAATTCATCAAGCTGCTGCGGCCAATCCTTCTGATTTCTTCTAAAATCATGGACTAAGCGATTCATTTTCTGATAATAAAGATGAAGATTGTTACTTTTTAATGGGATCACGTACTCATATCGTAAAATCCGGTTTGTACCAGAAGAATATTTATACTTTAATATTTCAACCGCATCCATATACGACTGATACATCTCTTCCCAGCGATAAACAACCTTACCAATCCCTATTGTAACGGTTAAGCCCATGTTTACCGCTACCCAAACTCTGAACGTCTCAAGCGCTTGCAGCCAATCCTCAAACTGCTGTTCATCATCCATAAGCTGAATAAAGGTCATTCGGTTCAATCTCGTCCATTCAGACCATACATATCCAGTATTGATGAGATATTCATGCAGCACATTGCTGAGTGCAAATTTGATTAACCCTTGGTCTTCAGCTAGTTTATATTTCTTTTCAAATGCTTCGTAATGATCAATTTCTATAATGACAACTGAAGCAGCCTGTATCTCTTTTGGAATTGCCAGCTTTTCTAATGTTAAACCCCACTTTTTATAATTTCCTTCGTTATTACTTTCAAGCAGCTTAATAAATGCTTGCGTCTTGCTTTGCTGCATGCTCTCATGAACCGTCGCTTCATATCGGATGTTTTCATCATTTAACCGTTCAATCGCTTTTTGAATAAATGAAAATTCATCTGTCGAGCCTTTCGTAATATTCATATGCTTTTGAAATGATTGAATTTGATTAACGATACGAGCAATTGGTTGATAATTACGCTTCGTAATAATAATCGTATAAACTAAGCTGATCACAATTACAGCGACACCAAAAATGATCCAGCTTCGTGAGATCGTTCTTAGTGCATGGAGAGAAATCGTGGTCTGTAGTCCACTTTGGAACTCCCATTGTAAATATTTTGAGCTTAATTTGGTTGTAATTCGCTTCGAGTTATCCAATTCATTCGTCGCATAAACAAGCTCATCATCAATCGTTGAGATCATTAAAAAGGTATGCTCTGGATTAACGATAGCATTCACAACGTCTAGTAGCTGTTTAAGCGACACATTTATAACAATGATTCCTTGATCACCCATTGGAAGCTGCGTCCGTTGCGTGAAGGAGATTACCTTTTCTTGTGACGGCTCATGGCCGATTCCATCCGTATACATACGAGGAATCGACCATGCACGTGTTCTATCTGTTTTCTGATATTCTTGAAAAATATATGGTTGATCAGGGAATTCCGTGACCGAAAGAAATGAATCCATCGTTAATACCTTCTGATCATATGCTCGATACATATATACTGAATGAACAATGGGAAACTCAGCTACTAGCTGTCGTAGTGCTTTATTGGCTTCGAAATTAATAAGCCCGCTCTCATTTCCATCCTTGTACTGTGTATAATTGTAAAAATCATATAACCCTTCCCCAATACGAAGCTTCTCTATCATCCGACGTTCAATCGTATTCAGCTGCGTTTCCAGTGTGCTCGCGAGATGCTGAGTCGTATATTGCTTCGTTTGCTCCGCTTCCTTCATCGATATTTCCACAACCATGAAAATAGCTATAAATACGATAATGGCGATCGTGATGTACAATAGAGGAATATAAGACAGCAACGTTTTCTTATACCAGTTATTTTTCAACAATCATTCATCATCCCTTTACAGATCCTAATGTTAAACCGCTTACAAAATACCGTTGTAACCAAGGATAAACGAGTAGGATTGGAACGGTTGCAAACATAATGCTAGCTGCCTTTAAGCTTTCAGGAAGTAGCTTAACCGCCGCATTGGCTCCTTCCGCCAATGTCACCTCAGAAATCATATTATTCATGACCATCTGGTACAATTTCAATTGTAAAGGATAAAGGCTTTGATCGCTGATATAAAATAATGCATCGCGGAATCCATTCCATCTACCTACCGCATAAAACAAGCTTAATGTCGCCAATACGGGAGCAGATAATGGCAGCACTACCTTGAATAATTTACCGAAATCCGAGCAGCCATCAATTTCAGCCGCCTCTAGCAACCCATCAGGAATCGTACTCTTAAAGAAATTAATCATAATGATCATATTGAATGGACTTACTAGACCTGGTAGGACAAGCACCCAAAAGCTATCTAACAGCTTCAAGTCCTTCATTAAAAGGTAATCAGGAATTAAGCCTCCTGAGAAAAACATCGTAAACACAATAATAAACATAAACAGCTTTTTACCTTTTAGATTGTTAGAAAGTGTATACGCTGCCATCGTTGTCATAATCATTGCCATTAATGTGAACGATACCGTTAAAATGATCGTAAACCATAATGACTTTAACATCAAGACATCTGTGAAAACTCTTGTATAAGCTTCAAATGTTAGTTCCAACGGATAAAATGTGACTTTACCCGACATGATTGGACCACTATCACTCAATGACACAGCTAATATATGCAAGAACGGTAATAGGCAGGCTAAAACAAGTATGACAATGATAAACGTATTAATGCCATCAAATATCGTAATCCTATTTTTATTAATCATGAAATCTCCGCTCCTTTCACATATGCGCTGTTATATAATTCCCTCATCGGTTGTTTTTTTCGAAATATAGTTTGCAGTTAGAATAAAGACAAGCCCAACAACTGCTTGGAACAAACCTACAGCTGTAGCATTTTCATACTGTCCACTCTGTAGACCAATGCGATAAATGTACGTACTTAATACATCCGAAAAATCTCTTACCATAACATTTCCAATAATGTAAGGTCGATCAAAGCCGATATCGATCATATCCCCTAGTCGCAATATTAACAATACGATGATCGTTGAACGAATGCCTGGCAATGTTACATTCCATATTTTGCGTAGGCGACTTGCTCCGTCAACCTCCGCTGCTTCGTATAGCTCTTTATTGATTCCAGTAATTGCAGCCAAATAAATGATGCTTCCCCAGCCCACACTTTGCCATATACCAACAGTCGTATACGTTGCTAACCACGCATATTTGTCAGAGAGAAATGGAATTGGGCCTATACCGAAACGCTCCAAAAATAAGTTAATCATACCGAAGTTTGTAGCGAAAACCTGATATACTATACCGCCGATAATAACCCAAGAAATAAAGTGAGGTAAATAAAGCAAGGTTTGTGAAATTTTCTTGAATTTAAGAAACCTTACTTCATTTAACAAAATCGCCAAAATGATAGGAGCAGGGAACCCAAAAATAAGATCTAAGCCATTTAATATAAAGGTGTTGCGTAATGCGACATAAAAACTCTTTTGCGAAAAGATTTCTTGAAATACAGAAAAACCTACCCACGGGCTTTCAGCAACCCCTTTAAATACGTTAAAATCCTTAAAGGCGATTTGCACGCCGTAGATCGGGAAGTATTTAAAAACGATAAAAAAAGTTAATGGAAGAACTAACATGAGATATAATTGCCAATGTTTGATGAAGTAGATTGCATTTTTTTTAATCATCCTTGTCTCCCACTCCTTAGATCATTCATTCGCTTCGGAATAGGTTGCTCGTAGGTTCGCTTTTTAAGCTGATGCTTCACGATGGATTATCATTGTTAGCATCAGCTTTAAAGGCGACACACTTCGTTCTACTGAGCAACCTTTCCTACGCTCGTAGTAGTTTATTTTTTCAATTCAGCGTAAGCTGCTTCACGTTCTTTAATAACCTCGTTACCAGCTGTTGTCATAAAGTCATTGAGTGCCGCATCGTATACTTTATCGAATTCACTAGTTTTAGCCATAATGGAGTTAACAAGCAGCTCCTCGTATTTCTCTAGCATAACTACTGAATATTTCGCCTCTGAATCAAGTGGCTTATTAAAGCGAATTGGTTGTGCCACTGCATCTTTTCTAGCGAAATCACGAGATTGTAGAGCTAAGTCACGATGCTTCTCAACAACGTTTAGTGCTGCATATTCATTGTTACGTTCAGGTGATCCAAAATCGATACCGTTTGTGATGATGAGATAGTCACCCGTATTGTAAAGTAGCTTCGTATCTGCATCGCTACCGTTACGGATCGGATAACCGTTTACAACATCATGGTGTACACCTTCTTCACCAAATGCCATATATTGAATCACTTCATCCTGTGCCATCCAATTTAGATATTGGATAACCTCATTAACGCGCTCACTGAAAACAGGAACCGCGATATACATACCACTTGGGTTGTATTGTGGCTGATAGCTCTTACCTTCAAAATCCGTCCATGGAAGAACGTTGTTTACTGTAGCACCAGGAACATTGGTTTCTAATGTAATTGGCATAGCGCTTTCATTACCGTAGAAGGTACCAGTATCCGCACTGAACATACCTGTATATCCATTAACAAAGTTTTCAGTTCTTTTCTTTTTGTCTTTATCTAGAGCAAAGTCAGGATCCATTAGTCCCTCGTTATACAATTTGTTTAAAAATTGTAATGCGTCCTTATGACCATCAATAAGTATTGGATATTCACGTGAACCGATCGTTACTGCTTTTAGGTAACGCGCTTCATCTGATTGCTCCTTTAAGAACGACCAGATTACTGGCTCATAAGAATCTGGAGTTAATGAGAAGCCTAGAGGAATCGTACGATCTCCTCCTAGCTTAGCTTCTTTAAATGCCTTTAGTACGTTGTACGTTTCTTCTGTAGATGTAGGAGCTTGTAGGCCAAGCTTATCTAACCAGTCTTGTCGGATAAAGCTTGAATATTTTTCTTGGTTGACACGACGTGCGACTACAGCATATTGTGTGCCATCGAATACACCAAATGCTAACGAATCCTTAAGATATTGTTGCAGGTTTGGACCGTATTGCTCGATTGCAGGACCAAGATCTGTAAGTCCACCTTGCTGAGCCCAGTTATAAATCGCCCCTTCGTTATAGGTGAAAATCAGGTCCGGAGCTGTACCCGCTGCCATCTGAACGTTAAGTGTGTTAATTTCTTCACTACGAGGAATTGCTACAAATTCAACATCAATATTGTTCGGATCACCGAAATTTTCTTGAATATATCTCGTCATCTCATTGTCCGTAACTGTAGAGCCCTCAGGAGAATTACCACGATCAAACACTTCAATTTTCAAAGTAACTCTTTCCTTGCGCACTTCTGGTTCGGGTGTCTTTTTCTCTTCGTTGTTTGTTTTCCCTGAATTTGTACCGCTGTTTCCTTCGTTCTTAGTTGAACCTGAATTGCTGCTGCAAGCTACGACTAAAGTAAGACGTAACACCAATAGTAATGAAACCCAACCAGATTTTTTAACCGTTTTCATTTTACTAACCTCTCCCCTTTAATAAATTTAGAATTAGAAAATGATACTTCTCGGAAGCGTTGTCTCGTTGATTTCCTTGCGTTGTGGTACGTCTTTAGTTTACTTTCCCAAATGAAAATCGAGCAATATACATGATTCTTCCCACTATACATAACTCTAGGTTGATCGCTGAAACCCTTGATATATCTAGGTTTTATAAACCTTACACTAAAGAAATTGATATGGTTTGCGCCAGTCCAATCATGGCATTATTATACAAAATTCCATATTACAAGTTAAGCGCTTAACCAAAGTTTACAGCTAATTTTCAGAAAAGTAGACACTTAAATATGAACTTACAGATGACTACAAAAAGAGCTGCACAGGATAAAATACCTGTACAGCTTATCTTAGCATAGTAAAAAAAGCTTCTGCGGAGGAGATAACGATCGATAAATCCCCCTTCATTTCTGCTAAAACTAATGATCCCTCTAATGCCGAAACGAAAAGAATTGCCGCTTGCTTCTCTCCAATTACTGCCCGAAACTCTCCTGTCTCCATCCCTTGAGCAATTAAGCTACCGATAAGCTGCTCTAAACATGTAAAGAATTTCTTTATTCGTTGATGCACCTCGGAAGCTTCCACTGCACTCTGTTGATACATTGCAATAAATGGACATGTCCCCCGCTCGCCTCTCGCTGACACCTCATCTAGTAATAAGTCAATGAACGCCTCAATTCTTTGCTGGGCACTTAATTGATGCTGTCCAAGTGATATCTCTAGTGCAGATTCGTAGCGATTTCCCCAAAAATCTACGACAGCAAACAGCAGCTCTTCTTTACTCTTAAAGTGGAAATATAAGTTGGATCGTGAAACCCCACTTTTTTGAACAACATCTTCTATACTTGTATATTTATAGCCTTTGCTTAAAAATAGTCTAGCCGCCACATGAATGAGCTGCTCTCGATTTCTTGCAACCATATTCTCACCTCTTTGAATAAAACTAGGACTGATCAGTCCTAGTTTAAATTGATTGCATTATATCATAACCTACTCTGAGTAGCTAATGAATTTCGGTAAAACGTAGCGATGACCACAAAACTTGCATTTGAACTCTACACTTTCTTCGCCAATGACATAACTTACACAATCCTCGTCTTCTATGTCAAGCACTTCTCTTCCCTGCTCATCGTAATCACTTGTCGCAAAAAATGCCGTCTTATTTCCGCATTCGCATTGAAATTGTAACATGATATCATATCCCTTCTATTAAATATAGCCAGTTTCATTGATTCAAGCGCTCAGCTTCGCTATAATTAGCGATGATATCATAACAAGACAAGTTTAGGAAGGAAGCAATTGAATGTATATAGCTGATCAATGGAAAGATTTCGAAGTAATCGATACTGGAGCAGGAGACAAGCTTGAGCGTTGGGGTAATTATACGCTGCGCCGTCCTGATCCACAAATTATTTGGCCAATCGAGCAAGAAAACGCCGAGTGGCGTAATGCGGATGCACATTACCATAGAAGCTCCTCAGGTGGGGGGCAATGGGATATTCGCAACAAAAACATGCCTGAACGTTGGACGATTAGCTACGGTGAGCTTCGTTTCCATATTAAACCGACAAATTTTAAACATACAGGACTATTTCCAGAGCAAGCTGTCAACTGGAGCTGGATGATGGACAAAATCCGCAATGCGAAACGACCTATTCGCGTACTTAATCTGTTCGCTTATTCTGGTGGAGCAACCGTCGCTTGTGCTGCTGCTGGTGCTGAGGTATGTCATGTCGATGCTGCCAAAGGAATGGTGCAGTGGGCGAAGGAAAACGCAGAACTGTCTGGTCTAGAACAAGCTCCAATTCGTTATATTACGGACGATGTATTCAAATTCGTACAGCGTGAGCAGCGTCGCGGTCGTCAATATGACGCGATTATTATGGACCCTCCTTCCTATGGTCGTGGGCCGAAGGGTGAAACGTGGAAGCTTGAGGAGAATCTGTTCCCATTCCTACAAACATGTATGACAATTATGAGCGACAAGCCACTGTTTATGCTAATTAACTCGTATACAACTGGACTGTCTCCAACTGTGCTGCAGCATCTGTTAACGATGAGCATGGGTAAAAAATACGGTGGACAAATCCATTGCGGAGAAATTGGTTTACCAATTACGGTTTCAGGACTAGCACTGCCGTGCGGCATCTTAGGTCGCTGGGAGTCGAACGAATAATGAAGCTTCCTATCCTATTTGAAGATAATCATATTATCGTCGTAGAAAAGCCTCCTGGTATTCCTTCCCAGGGTGATGACAGCGGAGATGTAGATATGCTTACGCTGCTAAAGCAGGACATTAAGGAGCGTTACAACAAGCCTGGCAATGTATTTGTCGGGCTTGTCCATCGACTCGACCGTCCAGTTGGCGGTGCTATGTTATTTGCCAAAACGTCGAAGGCTGCTTCACGTCTGTCAGATGCAGTGCGTACGCGCAAATTTGGCAAAACCTATATGTGCATTGTTCACGGTACACCGCAGAACAATGAGGATGACCTTTCACATTATATTCGTAAAGATAGCAAGAAAAATCAAGTGACCGTGTTCAAACAACCTGTACCAGAAGCTAAGGATGCCAAGCTAAGCTATGTAATTGTCTCATCCGCTCAAGGGTACAGCCTAGCCGCAATCCAGCTGCATACGGGACGACCGCATCAAATTCGCGCGCAAATGGCATTTATCGGACATCCGCTTGTCGGTGATGTGAAATATGGTTCAAATGATGGTAAGCACAATGAATTTGCCAGCATTGCACTATGGTCAACAAGTATTACCGTCCCTCATCCAATTAGTAAAGAAGAAATCTTCTTTACTTCTTTACCTGCCGTAGATAAGACACCTTGGTCGCTATTTACGAAGCAACAGCTAGAGCAAGCAGCTTCTTGGTACAATTAGTGTCACGTTAGGACGTGTTGGAATGAAGAAAAAAACAAGAAAAAAACTGTTGCTATTTAATAGCATACTGCTGTTACTCACGATTGCTGGTATTGTCGGTTTATTCATGTTCATGAATGACGAAAAGTCAGCGCCGAATAGCAATGGCGTTGAGGTTGCAGGGAATAATCAGAATGGTGTTACGATTACTCCACCAACTGAAGCTACACCTACGCCAACAGCTACTCCTGTGCCAACTCCTACCCCACCAGCTTATACGGATGCGGTGTGGATTGGCGTTGGCGATATTATGAGCCATACGCCGCAGTTACCTGGGGCTTATGATAAAGCAACTGACAGCTACAATTTTGACGATGTATTTGCACCGATTGCTCATATCGTTGCTGAAGGTGATTGGAGAATGGCGAATCTAGAGACGCCGATGGCCGGCAAGGAATTCGGCTATACTGGCTACCCAACCTTCAATGCTCCAATCGAGCTGGCTCAGGCACTATGGAATACTGGCTTTAACACACTTTCTACAGCGAATAACCATACGTTAGACAAGGGCGTTAAGGGTGCAATTGCTACGCTTGATAATGTGAAGGCTCTAGGCTTTGTTACTGTTGGCTCTGCTCGTGATATGGAAGAAGCGGAGCAAATTGTCATCGTTGAGCAAAACGATATTGCGATGGGCTTTTTGTCTTATACGTACGGCACCAATGGGATTCCAATTCCTGAAGGTAAAGAATTTATCGTTAATTTGATTGATAAGGATAAAATCATCGCAGATATTGGGAGACTTCGAGCTGAGGGTGCTGACGTTGTAACGATCGCGATGCACTTCGGTAATGAATATCAAACCCAGCCTACGGAAGAGCAAAAAACATTAGCGCGTGAGTTAATCGCTGCTGGTGCCAATATTATCGCCGGATCACATCCGCATGTGCTTCAGCCGTACGAGGTTGTTAGCTCACAGGACGAAGAAGGCGTGGAACGTCAAGGCTTAATTATTTATTCGATGGGGAATTTTATCTCCAATCAACGTGGTGATTCGAAAGATTATGGAGCGATTTTCCGAGTAGATTTACGTAAGCATTATGAGACAGGCAGTATAGAAATTAAAGATGTAACGGTTACTCCAACTTGGGTTCATCGCTATAAACCAGACGACAATTACCGTTATCGCGTGCTACCAGTGGAACAAACATTGGCCGAGAAAAACGATCCATTGCTTAAAGCTAGTGACTATACTACTTTAGAGGCAGATTTTGCAATGCTGACAAAGCGCTTGAATTCAATGATGGAACAGTAATGAGTAACAGTAAAAAGCGACCAGTACGGATGCAAACTCTGAATTGAACCCCAATTTTTAAATGTGTCTAACTATTAAGGGTCACTTCACTCCGTAACCTGGTCGCTTTATTATTTATTGTAATCTATTCCTGTTGAAATGCGCTCACATCCATATAGCTAAGCTCCCACTGATGGCCATCTAAATCCTCGAAGCTCCACTGATACATAAATCCATGGTCCTTCGGATCATCGTATACCTTGCCACCAGCCTCTACAGCTTTATTCACTAGCTCATCTACTTTTTCTCGACTTTCAATACCTAAGGCGATAAGAACTTCCGTTGTGTTCGTTGCATCGGAGATGTCTTTCTTCGTAAATGTCTTAAAGAAATCTTCTACCAGCAGCATTGCATACATATTCTCGCCTATGATCATGCAAGTTGCATTGTCATCCGTGAATTGCGGATTGAACTCGAAACCAACAGCGGTGAAAAATTCAATTGTTTTCTTCAAATCTTTAACTGGTAGATTTACAAAAATATTATTGGCTGTTACTGCCATTCTCATCACCTCGTTAATAGGTTATCAGTTGCACCATTAACAGTCAATATTAACTATAATTTTACATAATAATCTTAAAGCTTTCTCAATTCATGTAATATATCCTCTGGATTCATTCTTTGCATAAAATCAGGATTCACATATGCTGAGCGAATAATCCCAGATTCATCGATCATAAAGGTAGATGGTATAGGAAGTACCCACTGACTTGTTGAATTGTATTCTGCTAAATCCATACCGATTCCCTTCATAATATCCTGTAAATAATCTGGAACATCATATAAGATGTTGTAAATTGCAGCAACAAGACCATGTGGATCACTTAAAACTTGAAAGCTCAACTCTTCTTTCTCTATCTGGGAAAGGGTGTTGTCTGGGCTTTGCGGACTTACTGCCATTAATTGGCCTCCAAGTGCTTGAATTTCTGGTAGCACTTTCTGATAGGCCTTGAGCTGGCTGTTGCAGAATGGACACCAGCCTCCTCGATAGAAAGTTAGTACGATAGGACCTTTGGATAGCTCGTCAAACAGATTCACCGATTCACCTAAAGCATTTTTCAATGTAAAATCCTTCGCCTTCTGCCCTTCCTGCTTCCCATACACAATTCCAGATTGCTGCTGCTCTCGAATTTGACGAAACATAGCCAGTTGGATTTCCATTGGAGTATGTGCGATAAATTGTTGTTTGGTATTCTCTAATGCTTGAATTAATGACATGATAACCGCTCCCTTGTTCTTTTTTACATATTAACATTCGAGATAGTTGCCATCCTCTTACCTTGCTTTCGTAAATATAGAATTTGCGCTGTTAACCCGGCGATAAGAATGATAAGCAGACTGCCTTGTGCGACAAGCAGTATTGGTGAATTCAGTTCTTTCACAATTGGATTTCCATCTGGAACACGAGTCAGCGTTTCAGTCACGGTTGGTAGCATAATTAAAAAGGTTGTGATGCTAGGAAAATTGGTTCAAGATAGATACCTGCACGTCCAAGAGCGGACGTATATCCGATAGCGTAACCTGCTATCAACAGAAAGGTTGTAAGTCCACCAATACCAAGGCTGGCAGGTGCATCAGAGATGAAAAATACGGTAATAGAGCCAATTAACATTGTAATCAGATAGAATAATCCCGACCATGATCGAGGCATAATCTTTCCATAACGAGCAAACATATAAATAGCTAGTGGGATCGCTGGCAAGCTACCTAACGTATGTACCCACCCAAGTGTTGAAATTCCAAACATAATATTGTCTCCTTCCAATCCATTTGGACAGATATTGTTAAATCGTTGATTTTACTTTCCTTCGAACCATACAATCAAACACTTTACCTACTAGTAGGTAGGTTTAGAAGAAGGATTGGCGAGCTACTTTTAGCTCTCTGCCAATCTGCAATGAATTTCTGACCACCAACTAGTTTCACCAGCCTCTCGAACTTGTCACTTGATGTTTTTTGCCTATGACTATCCTCCCTTTATCCTTATATTAGATTCATTGTTGCTACAATCTTCGTCTTAACCTTTAGCATCTGTTAACGTAAGGTCAATTTTTCCAAAAGTGATGAGGTTATGATCTCAAAAATTTTGGGGTCACCATACGCTCTTGCTGATAGCATTGCACCGTGAACCGTTGCAATAAATGCTTCCGCTTCAGCATTAGGAGTGTTTATCAATTGAAACTGATTTAACTGTGCTCCACGATCTAGCGCTGATGTCAACCACGAAGACAAATAGCGATAATGTGCCTGTACCTCCTTGGTAATTTCCTCGGGTAAAACAGGAACCTGGCTTGCTAGCAGTGCACAGACACAGAAAGGATCGCTGGCGTCCATGATGCATGCTTGCCAATAGCTAACGTAGGAACGAAGCTGCTGTAGTGGATCGGTTATCCCAAGCTCAAGCTGCTTTAATCCTGCTTCTGCTTCCTTTCGATACCTAGCTACTAACGTTCGTACAAGATCGACTTTACTTGGAAAATGATGATGGATACTCGCCTTACGGATTCCAACCACTGCAGCGATGTCGGCATAACTAAAACCGTTGTAGCCGCCAGTGAGAATCAAGGAACGAGCACAAGAAAGAATGTCTTCATAAGTGTTAGATGTATTTGTCATATCATAATCCTACCAACTAGTAGGGAGTTTGTCAATAAATACTGATGATTTTGTTACAAAGTAAGTTGTATATATCCCATACGGTACATTGACATATATGGAAGCTACTCATTACCATTAAATTATCCCGTTATTTATTATGAGAGGATGATCTCCATGCGAAACCTACTATCATCGGTACGAACCAATAAATTCGCTCTTTTTTGGCTAATTATCTTCATGCTCTACTCAATTACTATCGTTTGGGAATCGTTTTCTAGTAGTCCACCGCAGCTAAGCAAAGTATTTATCTGGTCATTTAGCTTTAATTTTTTACTATATGGACTACTCAACAAAGGCAATATACTTATAGATAAGCCGCAGTATAGTAATACAAGCACCGATAAACTAGCAAATTTTCATTACTGGATCTGCATTTTGCGTTTAATTGGACTTATATTCCTGTTTAGTTTAATGGCATTACAAGCCTTTTCTAGCTACGTTATTCCAAGTCTCGGATACATTATTGTAATATCGGCCTTGTTACTTGACTCGATTGTATGTCTTTATCGTGCGTTAACGAAACAAATGACGAAGGTCTAGAATTTGTATAAACTGTTCAATCATAGGAAATTAATAATAAGCAAATCTCAGAGCAGTTCCAGCGGAAAGCTTAGTTCAATGCTAGTTTGAATAGCATAACTCCACTGCTAGATGAATAAAGCACAGTTTGTCGGTGTTTCCTACGAACTAGTAGGTTTACAGTACCACTAATCAAGCAATTTATTAGGCTTTGCCTTTACCGTAGTAATCCTTACACCAGTACTAGTCTATATTCTAATTATTTACCATAACTCAAAAAGCAACTGACGATTCAGATCAGTTGCTTTTTTCATGTTACAGCATTAAATTTTATTGATTAAAACGATAATATAAATCATTCCAGCGCAACTCATTTTCTAAACTGTTAATATTTGTAGCTCCATTAATAACGACGCATTCTACGCCAGCCATTTTTGCCCAATCTACTAGCTGCTCACTGCTTACATGATAGGAGAAGCCAAAGTGATGTGCGCCACCAGCGGTAATCCAAGCTTCTGCTGCAGTTGTGAGCGAAGGCTCAGGCTTCCAAAGCAAACGTGCAACAGGTAAATTCGGCATATCCTGTGTATTTTGCACTGCATTTACTTCGTTAACAATTAGTCGGAAACGATCTCCAAGATCAACTAATGTAGCATTAACGGCCTTACCTGTTGCTCCATTAAAGATTAGACGAGCAGGATCGGCTTTACCACCAACGAAAAGTGGGTGAACTTCGATTTTTGGCTTATCTGCAGCTAGCGTAGGACAGATCTCTAACATATGAGAGCCTAATACAAGCGGATTTCCCTCTTGTAAATGATACGTATAATCCTCCATAAATGAAGTGCCCTTGTTATCCGCCATCACCTTCATTAAACGAACCAGTGCAGCTGTTTTCCAATCGCCTTCTCCACCAAAGCCATAGCCAGCCGCCATTAAGCGTTGAGCAGCCAAGCCTGGTAATTGCTTCAGGCCATGCAGGTCTTGGAAGCAGCTTACGAATGCGTTATAACCACCCGCTTGTAAAAACGCTTTCAATCCAAGCTCAATTCTTGCTTGTTCACGAATCGAATCTCTTTCGGCACCTTCTACTTTACCATTAGCAGTAAAATCATATAGCTCCGCATATTCGTCCATTAACTCATTAACTTGAGCATCCGTGATCTCATTAACTACCTCAGCAAGATCACCAGCTGGATACGTATTAATAGTCCAGCCGAAGCGGATTTCACCCTCTACCTTGTCTCCTTCTGTTACTGCAACATAACGCATATTATCGCCGAAACGTGCAATTTTCAGTGATTGGCTCTCTGTATAAGCAGCTGCCGATCTCATCCATTCACCAACACGCTGACGCACGGCTTGATCCTGCCAATGTCCAGCAATAATTTTACGAGGCAAACGCAATCTCGCACCAATAAAGCCGAATTCTCTATCTCCGTGTGCTGCTTGATTAAGATTCATAAAGTCCATATCGATCGTGTCCCAAGGAATTTCTACATTAAATTGTGTATGAAGATGCAGCAATGGCTTTTTCAGCTGCTTTAACCCTGCAATCCACATTTTAGCTGGTGAGAAGGTGTGCATCCAAGCAACAATCCCCGCACAGTGATCGTCACGGTTGGCATCTAAAAATACTCTTTTGATCGCATCAGAAGACGTAACGACCGCCTTGAATTGGAGCTTATATGGCAATTGCTTATCTTCTGCAAAGGAAGCTGCAAGTTGCTTAGCATTTTCCTCGACTTGAGCAAGCACCTCCTCACCATACAGCTCTTGACTACCAGTTACAAACCAAAATGTATATTCTTTATTTTGAAGCATAATTATTCCTCCTTAAATTTTATGAGCTTCCTCTTTCAATAGTGTTCTATAAGTGTTCTAAAGCTTGGCTTTCAGCACCGAGAAGCTTGACTGAAAAGCTCAGCGTACGTTCTTGGTAGGTGAGCATTTGAAGCTCAAGTTGAATTCAAGATTCGATGCCGAGTACGCATACAGCACCGCTTCGTGATCAAAGTCGAGTTTTAGAACTTCCTCTACAGGTAGCTAATTCGTAGCTCTAGATTGTAGTTAATACTCTCCCCTGGCTCCAGCACTCTCAATGTCCCCTGCTCTCTTTCCATAGCACGCCCGTAGGTCCAGCAGTTAGACGGCTCTAGTCCTAGTACATGCTCACCTGCACCTGGCATGCGCCATTGTACCATTCTTGGTAAGCTTGAAGTATCCCACTCTAGCTCAACCTTTAACCCTTGATGCCCGCTTGGAACTGAAGGAAAGCTCGGACTATGGATACTTGCACAAGCACGCGGGATACTAGCATCCAGCTGATGATAATATACCTGCTCTTGGTGCTGGGGATCTGGTGCCTGCCACTGCTCCATAACCTCCATGTCCATATCTGGATCACGTGGCTTAGAAGTCCCTTTCGGAAGCAGCACCTCTGTCTGTTCATCCAGCAATGGAAAGCCAAAGTTAAAATGATATAGCAGCATATGCGGTTTGGGAGTAAAGCCCAAATTCTCAACCTCATCTTCAATCAAGATACGATTGTCACCTAAAAAGCTACTAATTGTTCGAGTTAATCTCAACCGCTCGCCGAATATTGAAGTCTCTTCCATTACACCTCGCACCTTCATCACATACTGGTCTCCGACCCATTCTGTATAATGAGATACTTCGCGTGCTGGCGTATGGTGGATACGACCATGAAGTCCGTATGGACCAAGCTCATCCTCGCCGTCTCCGCCTACTTGAGTTAAGCCACATGTCATTAGCAATCCACCTGAAGCCGAACGTAGCCAGTTCGCTCCGCTGTGATCATAGTAGGCAGGATGTGGTGTACCATTGCCCGCTGACCAGCTTATTGGAACTCCATGAACCTCAGCTAACCCAATATCCATGCCTTTTTCAGGAGTGATCCAGTAAGATAACCCGCTTCCTGTTCGAACTCTAATCATCGTTACACCCTTTTCTGGCCCTTCAGCGCCTACAAAGCGCTCAACACCAGCTAACTGCTGTATGCGACCAACTCTAGCTTCTAGCTCACGTCGCGTCCAATTACGGTTAAATAGTTTCATATATTCCCCCCCCCGGTCGATTAAAACATCCCAGTTTACTTGCGCTATAGTTTTGCTTGGTTGGTTAATCAAGATCGAATATGAACTATAATTGAAAACTAGCTTATGCCTTGCCATTACTGCGGAATTTACGCATAATTTCTCTAGCATCCTCTTTAATATCATGAATAACATGCATCATATGATCATGATAGAAGGTTTGCTCTGTACTTTGATTAATGCGTGCTTTTGCTGAATCCATTACTTTTAATGCCATTCCAGTGTAGTAATTGATTTTTGCCACACCACGATCAATCGTTTGACTGAAATCTTGATCAGACAGTCCTGATCCACCGTGCATAACAATTGGCACACCCGCTGCCCCATTGATTTTAGCTAAGCGATCTAAATCTAGCTGCGGTTTTTTCAAATAAACACCATGTACTGTACCGAATGCACATGCTAATGCATCAATTCCTGTACGTTCAACGAATTCTTTCGCTTGCTCTGGATCAGTATATAAAGAGGTATCATCGATAATAGAATCATCATCTTCTCCCTCTGCTCCACCGCTCTTTGGTCGCGTAACGTATCCAAGCTCTCCTTCGACGGAAACACCTAAAGTTTTGGCGATTTTCACAACCTCAGATGTTCGTTTAACATTTTCCTCATACTCGTATTCTGAACCATCAAACATAATCGCATTAAAGCCCAAATGCATGGCATTCGTTACTGCTGCGAAGCTTTTACCGTGATCTAGCAGTATACTAACTGGAACCTTTGCCGAATTCATCGCTTCAACCATAATAGGAGCAATCACTTCAAGTGGTGTATACTTAAAATGAATTTCAGCATGGCATAATATGACTGGAGATTGCTCTTCTTCTGCGGCTTGAATAATTCCTCTGATCATATCCAAATTAATCGCATTAAAGCAAGGGACTGCATATCCTCTTCGTGATGCATCGTTAAGCATTTCACTCATGGCTACCTTTGCCATATTGATATCCACCTCTCATAAGTAAAAAAACATCTACAAGTTCGTTATAAACATTATTATAGTTCATAACGAAAATTGTGACAAGATTTATCTAGATAAAAAATAAGATTTTGTTTATAATGAACATATACTATGGATTTGGAGGTTCCGAATGATAACATTATTAGGAATTGATATAGGCACAACTGGAAGTAAGGCGTCACTATTTAGCGCAGAGGGAGTACTTCTTGCAGAATCCTATGTGGAATATGAGCTTGAACAATCTAGAACCGCAAATGAGGCTGAACTATCTCCGCAAGTTGTGTGGCAAGCAGTTCAACGTATCATAACAGAAGTCGTATTGAAGGTTCCGAACACTACTGTAAAGGCGCTAAGTATAGCTTCATTAGGAGAAGTAGTAGTTCCAGTTGACCAACACGGCAATGTGCTAAGTAATGCAATTCTTTATGTTGATCCTCGTGGTACCGAGCAATCCAAGCTGCTTGAACAGAAAATCGGCAGCAAACGTATTATGGAGATTACTGGTGTACCTAATCATCCAATGTTTTCCTTACCTAAAATGATGTGGATCAAGCAGAATCAGCCAGAAATCTATAGTAAAACTTGGAAATTTATGCTCTTTGGTGACTTTATTGCCTACAAGCTTACTGGAGAATCAGCAACAGACTATTCTTTAGCTTCACGTACGATGGCATTAAATGTAGCCAAAAAAGAATGGGATAGTGAAATGCTTCGAGCCGCAGATGTCGAGATTGATAAGCTGCCACGTCTGATTTTATCTGGAGAGGTAATTGGAGAAGTTAGAGCAACCATCGCTTCATCTCTTGGATTACAGTCAACGACGCTCGTCGTTGCAGGCGGGCACGATCAAGCTTGTGCTGCACTTGGAGCAGGTATTCTTTCGAGCAATCAAGCTGTTGATGGCATTGGAACCGTTGAATGCATTACACCAGTGTATAGTCAGCCTGTACTTAATTCTAAAATGCTAGAATCGCAATACAATTGTGCTCCGCATGTTATTAACGGTCTTTATTTGACTTATGCCTTTAACTTTACAGGCGGTTCAATTCTTAAATGGTATCGCGATTATTTAGGAAAAGGTGCTCAGTACGAGGCTGAAAAGCAAGGCATGTCGATTTACGATTACTTAAATAAAACTGCTTCAGCATCTCCTACTGAGTTGCTAGTGATTCCGCATTTTGCTGGATCGGGAACACCATATATGAATCCTGATGCAAAGGGAACAATTTATGGATTAAGACTGAATACGAGTGCCGAAGAGCTGTATCGCGCGCTTATGGAAGGTGTCACCTATGAGATGCGATATAATTTGCAATGCCTAGCTGATGCAGGGATAACGATCAACTCATTACGTGCAGTTGGCGGTGGAGCCAAATCAGACCTGTGGCTTCAAATCAAAGCAGATATTATGAATCTGCCAATCGAGCGTTTAAATATTAATGAAGCAGGTACGACTGGAAATATTATTTTAGCTGGAACAGCTGCAGGGCTATATTCCTCTCTTGAGGAGGCGATAGGTATACTCGTTAAGCCAATTCAAACGTTCGAGCCTAATCCCAAACATGCTGAGTGGTATGAGCAGCAATACATTAAGTACAAGCAGTTATCTCGTGTCATAAACGAAATCCACTAATCATTATAAACGAAAGCGCCGACCTTCCTACGAAGAATCGGCGCTTTCGTTTATTAAGTGTTATGGTACAATTATTTCTACTTCTGCTTCAGTCAATCTCTCTACCCATACCTTAGAAGGCTGATGGTCTGTAATGATGGCATCGATCTCCTCCAAATTAGCAAAGGAAAACAGCGCATTTTGATCAAATTTCGAATGATCCATTACAATGTAACGTTTATTAGCTCGACTAATCGCTATTTTTTTAATCTCAGCTTCTAGCATGTTTGAATTGCTAAAGCCATGAAGAGAGGAAACTCCTGTCGTACCTAAAAAGGCTTTATCGAACGCCATTTTTGATATGGATTCCACAGCGATTGCACCCGCCATAGCGTTCGTCGTTTCGATGAGCACACCGCCGATTACAATTGTATTAATTTTTTTAGCAGACAATTCCGCAGCAACATGTATCGCATTGGTGACAACCGTTATCGGTGCTCGTTCTGGCAAGGCTCGGACAATTTGAAGAGTGGTAGAACCACTATCTATGAAAATAGATTCTCCAGCTTGAATAAGTCCCTTAACAATATCACCAATAATCGCCTTCTCCTCAATATGAACAATCGCCCGCTCTGGCAAAGTCACTTCCTTAGTATGAAGAATAGCACCACCAAAGGTCCGCTTCAATAAACTCATCTGTTCTAGCTTTTCTAGATCTCTACGTAAGGTCATATCAGTCACAGAGAAAAGCTCTTTTAATTCCGCTGTTTTCACTTCTCCGTTTTTTTGCAATAAGCTTACGATTTGCTTTTGACGTTCATTAAGCTCTGCTGACATAACAATCCCACTTCCAAATGTATTAATTGCTCCATATGAATGCACCATGATGGAGACTTTATTCTTGTATTATATCCTATCAATTGGATAATCACAAATAGAATGTTTGAATTAAACATTAATAAAAAAGAGCTATTCTACTTAATTGTAGAGGTAGCTCTCATAAACTTAGAAATTACTATGTTAATTGGATCGTTTGGCCTGTTCGATTGGACTCTAATGCCGCTGTAAATAATTCATGACTTAGTGCTGCTTCTTCTGGTAAAGCGCAAGTAAATGGCTGAGACATGCCATCTTTGCCATTAGCAACCTCGTCGCAGAATGCCGCCCACATTTGTAGAATAGAATCCGAGAAGCCGAACTCAAATATTCCACCAGTAATTGTTTTATAGGCAGATTGGTAAGGAGCATCTACAACATGCCATGCCTGCTCTCCACCAGGAGTGTATGGTAGTGAGGCAACCTGCTTCGGATTTTTCGTCGTAAATTCTGCAGTAAATTCAGTACCTGCAATACGAATAAACCAAGTGTTCGCATGTCCAGGAGCAATGCGCTTCATCGATAATACCATGGGGAATTGATCCTTACCCGTATCAACATCGCATGCAAGAATTGCGTTATCCCAAGTTTCACATGCCACCATATTCCCTTTACCGTCAGGACGTTCCTTCACCACCTTAGATAGCAATGAACGCACACTTTGCGGCTTCCAGCCAAAGCGAAGCGGAAGATGCAGCACATGTAACCCTAGATCGCCCATACAACCATATTCACCATTGGTTGCTACACGTCGTTTCCAGTTAATTGGCTTGTTGGGGTCTAAGTCACTTGAATGCCAGAAGCCTGCTTCGACCTCTAATATTTTTCCGAATCTGCCTTCTTCTACCCACTTCACAATACGCTGTGCACCTGGGAAGAATGGAAATTCTGATGAGCTTCTTACGATAACATTCGGATTCTGTTTCATTGCCTCTAGAATCGCTTGATTGGCTTGCTGGTCGATACCGAAAGGCTTTTCACCTAATAAATGCTTACCTGCTTCAATAATATCGATATACATTTGTTGATGAAGGTTATGAGGTACAGCACAATAAATCGCTTCCACCTCTTCGTTAGCTAGTAACTCCTTATAATCGGAATACGTGTATTGAACGGAGCTCAGATTGTCATTAAACCATTCTATTGCAGCTTGATTGGCATCGCATACAGCGATAATTTGCGGTTCTGCATTGATATCAGTTAAGTGGCACCATCTAGCAGCAGCACTTGCAAACTCTTTCCCCATTAATCCACAGCCAATAATACCAAACTTAATGATTTTTTTTGACATTGTTATTCTCCCTTCAAAACACGAAGTGCTTCTTCCGCAGTGGCATTCTCGTGTACGATTTTCATCAGTGCCAATGTCATTTCTTTCGGAGTTGGATGCTGTACAACGTTTCTGCCATATACAATACCCGATGCACCTTGCTCCATCAGCTCTACCGTACGGTTAATAATCTCCTCATCACTTGCGCGACCGCCACCACGCACAAGTACAGGAACACCTGAAGCGACCTCAATTACTCTATGATATTCTGACACATTGTCACATGGATCAGCTTTAATGACATCCGCACCAAGCTCAACCCCTTGACGTACTAACGGCATAATTTTGTTAATGTCGCCATCAACCATATAACCGCCCTTCACTTCATTCGGTAGCATAACAAGCGGCTCAACCATCAATGGCATTCCATACTTCTCACACTGTGTTTTTAAGATTGCGATATTTTTTACACATTGATGATGAAGCTCTGGTTGGTTTGGTAGCAAGAGTAAATTTACACATACCGCTACCGCATCCATACGTACGGCATGCTCAATCGCTTGATCAATCAACTCGCTAAATAAAAATTTGGGAAGTACAGTACCATAAATATTAGCAGCATCTGTTCTAAGCACTAATCCTGGCTTTTGTTTCCCAGGAATAGATTGAAGATGCTTGGCTTGACCTAGGCTTAGCTGAATACAATCTGGACCTGCTTCGACTACCGTTTCAATCGCTTGCTTCATATTTTCAATACCAGCTAAAAACGAGACCTCATTAAAAAATCCATGGTCGATTGCAACATCAAAACATTTTCCTGATTCGCTGAACATACGGTTCAATCTAACTTTATGTGTCATTTAGCTCACCTTTCTTTTCAAACACAATGATGTTTGTTTATAACATATATTCTAGTATTGATTTTCGTTTTTGTCTATATTTGTTTTGAAAACAATTTTACGAGCCTTCTTATATTTAAAATAAAAAAACCTTGCTCACCTAATTGTATAGGCAAAACAAGGTTTATATTTTTACTTAAATTAGCTCTTTACGTTTTTTCAAATACCGATATAGTACAATAGATAACGCCGCACATATTAACGCACAACATCCAATAAATAAATAGCCCGCTTGATAGCCGCGCATAATCGCCAGCTGTGTTTCACCGCCATACAAGCTCTTACCAAACTTAACGATTAGTCCGATCACATAGTTCCCAATAACTGTGCCAATCCCCATAATCGTAACGACGACACTAATGACGACATCGCTATCATTGGGATAACGTTTGGAGATAAACGCCATCACTGTTGGGTAAATCGGCGCTACCCCCGCTCCTGCCAGCGCGAAAAATATCGCATAGTTTTCCCCTGCTAGCACAGCAATAAAGGTACAGACGCCCGCAAAAAGCGAAACGATAATAATCGATAGCGTATAGCCAATTCGATCAATAATAGGTCCTAGCAGCAGCCTAGCTAACGAGAAGCCTATGAAAAATGAGGACAGCATACTCGAAGCAGAAACAGTGCTCCATTGATAGGTTTTTTCTAAATAGTTTACGAGCCAACCACCGACTGACAGCTCAGAAATGACGCCAAATGTTAAGATGGCAATAAGCAGCCATAAGCTTGTATCTGACAGCAAAGCTCGGAACGACTTGCGATCCTCCTGCTTGATCTCATCTCCAGGAAACTTCGCAAGAAAGGTGGGTATCATCGGAATTAACGATAATGCTAACACAAGCATATACATAACACGCCAATCGATAGTCGTACCACCAATGCTTAGGCTCATTAGCCCTGTAGCTAACAAAGGCGCTCCGATGGAGCTTAAGCCATAAAAGAAATGCGCTAGGTTCATCATCGTGCCTGTATTACGTGTAAATATTCGAGCAGCTACTATTGCTAAGCCGATTTCTAGCATACCGTTTCCGATATAAAGTAAAAAGGTAGAGCCAATTAATAGGCCATAGTTGTAGGAAAGCCAGATCAGCACGCCAGAAATAAGCATCGAGCCGAACGCAATATTCGTCGTATGCTTGACTCCGATCTTGCGTACAAGCAGTGCTGTAAATGTACAAGCAATTAAGTAGCCTAATGAATTAAGCGACAGCAGCGTACCAATCTGTGCCTCGTCCAAATTAAACGAGAGCTGCATACGCGGAATTGCTGGTCCCTTAATATTCTCTGACAAACCAAATAAGATAAAACCTAAATAAACAGTCAGCAATTGCCAAATATAATTGCGTTTAGTTGTCGTCATGTTGCCCTTATGTTCTCCTTCTAGTGCCAATTCACAAAAAAACGCTGTACGGCCAATCATAAGCGCTGATTAGTCGTGCAGCGGCATTTCTTGTTTCCATCATGGAGTCATATGCACTTTAGTTTGCGTTGTAGCTTCCGCAGGAGTTGCTACTTTCGTTAATAAATAAACAAGTAATTGCTGATTATGACTAGAAATTCTGTCTAGTGAACGCTCAATAACCGCTTTACGCACATTTGAGCCACGAACCGCCTCAGCAAAGCCTTTTTCGGTTACGTTAATCCATACTACTCTTCGATCATTTTCGTCCCGTTCTCGCGAAATAAGCTCATTACGCTCCATACGGTCCAATATTGTCGTAATTGCCGCAGGTGTAGTAGATAAATGCTGTACAAAATCGGATGGCTTCATTGCGCTAGACTCTAGCAATAGCTCTAAAATATGCAACTGACTTTCAGTTAATGGTGCAAGCTCTTGTTCGAGCGTAAGCTTCCAATCACGGGAAAGCTTGTTCCATAGTTTTGTAAAATCTTCAACGATCAATTTTCCACCAACTTTCCGACTTAATCTCTATCTACTATTATACTAATTGAATTTGTCGAAAGAAAGATTAACGCAATTAATAGTTTACGCTAAATTATGATAGATTGTGAAAGCGTATTCTATTATTTTACATAAAGTTGTCGTAAGATGGGCGATTTTTGACCAAACTTGCCGTGAATTCAGTGCAAAATTCTATTTTCCCAACTATTGACCTATAGAAAACATTGACCTATAAAAAAACATCCTCCCTAACAACTGATGTCCTATCACCCATTGAAGCAGCGAAGAACACCAATCCATAGGAGGATGCTTTCATGAATTTTACAGCTTAAGCTTCTGTACTTGGCTGATGAATACGATCACTCAGTGAGATTACTTGTAATAGCTGCTCATCTTTTTCTAACGAAATTAAGTTCTTACCAATCGATTTGCGTTCATCAATAGGCGTTTTATCACTATTAATGAGATGCTTCGTTCCCTTTGTTGTATACGCGGCAATACTCAAGGCTTCTCGGCAATAGAAGGCTGCAAATAGTGTATCACCATTGCTGCGGACACGTTTTCCTTCTTTAAATTCGAAGGTTTGTACCCCTTTACCGCCGCGCGCTTGAATTGGGTAATCCAGTAATAGCGTACGCTTACCATGGCCGATATCTGACAGCACAAGCACTTCGCCCTCGTCATTATCTACCCATAGAGCAGCGATTACTTCGTCATCAGCCTTCAGCTGAATCCCTCTAACACCACCAGCGCTACGTCCCATGCTGTTGACTTCATTCTCGTAGAAGCGAATCGACATTCCTTGTGCAGTCACTAGCATTAACTGCTTGGATTGATCACTTAACGATACCTCAACGACCTCATCGCCACCAGACAGCTTACAAGCGACAATTGCTGTCGATCTTGTCGTCGCATATTCCTTAAGCTCCGTACGCTTCACTTGACCTCGCTTCGTTACAAATACGAGGGATTGCTCAGCTTCAAAGTCCTTGACTGGAATAATCGACACGATGCTGTCATCCTTCGGCAGAGGAATGACGTTAACGATCGCTGTACCGTTATCCTTCCACTTAAATTCAGGCACCTGATGCACTGGAAGCAGGAAGTATTGACCGTTCTTCGTAAACAGCAGTAAATTGTCCAGCGTATTTACAGATAAGCAATGCGTAATGACATCGCCTTCCTTAACCCCTGCACTATCTAGCTCACCGCCTGAGCGTGTATAGCTGAGCATGCTTGTCCGCTTCACATAGCCTTCATGACTGAAGGTTAACAGCACATCCTCGGCATTAACAAGCACTTCAAGATTGACCTTCAGCTCTTCAACCTCAGATTGAATTTCAGAACGACGATCGATGATGTATTGTGTTTTTATTTCAGTCAGCTCTTGCTCAATAACTCCTAGAAGCTTCTTCTCGCTATCTAGAATGGAACGTAAATATTTTATCTTTTTAAGAGCTTCAGCGTGTTCTTTCTCCAAGCTTGTAATTTCCAAATTCGTTAAGCGGTAAAGCTGTAACGTCAAAATTGCATCCGCTTGACGCTCCGTAAATTGGAACTTAGCAATTAAGTTATTGCTTGCGTCAGCACGGTTTTTCGATGCTTTAATCGTTGCAATTACTTCATCCAGCAGGTTAAGTGCCTTAACTAAGCCTTCCAGTACATGAGCGCGATCCTCAGCTTTTTCTAGCTCGTACTTGGTGCGCTCTGTTACAACCTCTTTTTGATGTGCGACATAAGCAGATATAATGCCCAATAAGCCTAGCTGCTGTGGCGCTTTATTAACGATTGCCACCATATTAAAGTTATATGTAACCTGCAGATCGGTCTTTTTCAATAAATAAGCTAGAATACCGTTTGCATCTGCGTCCTTCTTCAGCTCAACAACGATACGCAAGCCGTTACGTCCGCTCTCATCTCGAACTTCAGCGATACCTTCAACCTTTTTCTCAAGTCGTATATTTTCCATCGCTGTAACAAGACGAGACTTTACAACCCCATAAGGAATTTCGGTAACAACGATTTGCTGCTTACCGCCACGCAATGTTTCAATGCTCGTTCTAGAGCGAATATAGATACGGCCTTTCCCCTTCTCATAAGCTTCACGAATACCGTCGCCGCCCATAATAATCCCGCCTGTTGGGAAATCTGGACCTTTCACAATCGTCATGATCTCATCAAGCGTAATGCCCGGCTTTTTCATATAAGCGATGCTCGCATCAATTACTTCTCCAAGATGATGCGGAGGAATTTCTGTGGCAAATCCAGCCGAAATTCCGCTTACACCGTTGACTAGCAGATTCGGATAACGCGAAGGAAGCACAACTGGCTCCTTAATCGTGTTATCGAAGTTATCTTTAAATAACACTGTGCGCTTGTCAATATCGCGCAGCAGCTCCATCGCTATTTTAGAAAGACGTGCTTCTGTGTAACGCATTGCTGCTGCAGGGTCATCATCCTGTGAGCCCCAGTTGCCGTGACCGTCGATCAGTGGATGCCCCATCTTCCACGGCTGTGCCATTCTAACCATACCTTCGTAGATTGAGGAATCACCGTGCGGATGATAGTTACCCATAACATCTCCGACTGTTTTGGCCGACTTACGATATGGCTTGTCAGGGGTATTCCCTGCGTCATACATCGCATACAGTATCCGACGCTGAACTGGCTTTAAGCCGTCACGAACATCGGGAATAGCACGATCTTGAATAATGTATTTGGAATAGCGTCCGAAGCGGTCACCAACGACCTCCTCTAGAAACGCTGGTAAAAACTGTTCTAGTACATCCATTTGCTTCGCTCCTTGTAACGTTTCATGAAATCCGCTCAAGCTTCAGTAATGGTGATTTATTCCTCGTATTCGGTAAAATCTACATTTTCAATAATCCAGCGTTTACGAGGGTCAACCTTATCACCCATTAACGTCGATACGCGACGTTCTGCTTTTGCTGCATCCTCAATATGCACCTGCAGCAGCGTTCTTGTCTCAGGATTCATTGTCGTCTCCCATAGCTGGTCAGGGTTCATTTCACCTAGACCTTTATAGCGCTGAAGCTCATAGCCCTTCATTTCTTTTACGTAATTTTGCAGCTGCTCATCCGTCCACGCGTAGCGAACCGTATTGAGCTTACCTGATTTCTTCGTAATTTTATAAAGTGGCGGCTGTGCAATAAATACACGACCATCATCAATAAGCTGACGCATATAACGGTAGAAGAACGTTAACAGCAGCACTTGAATATGTGCGCCATCCGTATCGGCATCCGTCATAATAATAATTTTGCTGTAATTGCTTTCTTCAACAGAAAACTCAGAGCCTATTCCCGCTCCGATCGCTGAAATAATCGCACGATACTCATCGTTTTTCATAATATCAGCAAGCTTCGCCTTCTCTGGGTTCATCGGTTTACCTTTAAGCGGCAATATCGCTTGGTGCTTGGAATCACGACCTTGCTTAGCAGAGCCGCCAGCAGAGTCTCCTTCGACAATAAACAGCTCATTGCGGCTAAAATCCTTGGATTGAGCTGGTGTAAGCTTTCCTCCTAGATTCGAGCTTTCACTGCGTTTTTTACCTGAGCGAATTTCCTCACGAGCTTTACGAGCTGCCTCACGTGCTTTAGCGGCTTGTACAGCCTTTTTAAGCAACGATTGCGCCACTTGAGGATTCTCCTCCAGAAACACATTCATTCGCTCTGTAACAATCGTATCCACCGCGCCACGCGCTGATGAGCTGCCTAGCTGATCCTTTGTCTGTCCGACAAATTCAACCTCAGCCATTTTCGTATTAATAACGACGATCATACCCTCACGCAAATCATTACCATCAAGGTTTTTATCCTTCTCCTTAAGCAATCCAACCTTACGCGCGTAATCATTCATGACACGAGTATATGCTGTCTTAAACCCCGTTTCATGCGTACCGCCACCACGTGTTGGAATAGAGTTAACGAAGGATACGATCGTTTCCGTATAGCCATCATTATATTGGAAAGCGATTTCTACTTCGATGTCATCCTTCTCACCTGCAAAATGAATGACATCATGCAGCACAGTTTTATTTTCATTAAGGAACTGTACAAATTGGCTTGCTCCGCCTTCATAATGGAACACGTCGCTAGTACCTGTACGCTCATCCTTAATGCTTACCTTTAGACCTGAGTTAAGGAAAGCGATTTCCTGCAAACGGTCTGCTAATGTATCGTAGTTAAACGAAATCCCGTTCTGAAACACACGAATATCCGGTTTAAATGTTACCTTCGTTCCTGTGCGATTCGTATTACCCATCACTTCAAGCCCAGTTACCGGCTCTCCGACATGTTCTTTACCCTGCTCATCGATCCAATATTCAAAGCGCTGCTTATAGCTTTTGCCTTCACGATAAATTTCGACCTCTAGGTACTCAGACAGCGCATTCGTTACAGATGCACCAACGCCATGCAAGCCACCTGATTTTTTATATCCACCGCCACCAAATTTACCTCCGGCATGTAGAATCGTAAACACGACCTGAGGTGTTGGGATGCCCGACTTGTGCATTCCTGTTGGAATTCCGCGACCATTATCTAAAATTGTAATTGCGCCGTTTTTATGTATCGTTACGTCAATTGCGTTACAGTACTTTGCTAAATGCTCGTCCACCGCATTATCGACAATTTCCCATACAAGATGGTGTAATCCTGAATTACCAGTGCTACCAATATACATACCAGGACGTTTTCTTACTGCGGTTAAGCCTTCTAATATTTGAATATCATCAGCACCATATTGCTGCTCTTGTTCGACAGCATTAAAAAGATCTAACTGCTCCTTCATGATCTTCCCCCAATCAACAACCACGCTTTGTCATATCTTTTAGTATTTTAGTGTAAATATCTCTATACGTAAAGCAACAATACCATCAATATAAAACGAAATGCCACAATATAGCAAACATTAAGCTAACATGTCATGTAAAAATAGTACTTTTGACCAATATTTACAGCCGCTTAACACGAACATATATTCTATATTATAATCTAAAATTTCGCAAGCCGTCTAATAATCATAGCGCAGGCTGTCGTAATAAAACAGCCTGCACCTTTACAAACCATTACTATAAATTAAGACTTCCCTGTCACCTGTCACAACAGCTTACTGAACCGAGCTTTCTAGCTTAGCTGTACGCACTTTTCATTGCTTCAATAATAATGCTGTTTGTTGCTTTCGCAATGCTTGGGAACTGAGAAAGCGGCAATGGGTTTTGGCCTAAGCCTAGCTCGATCGTAAAGCCTGGTCTACGCCAATCTTGAATAAACCAATCCTTATAGCCCGCGGTACTATTCACTGTTCGTACCGAAGTATATCCACTGGCAGCAGCCATGCGCTGCGCGTAAATTTCCGATTCTGGCGGCTCTAAGCCTTGAAAGCCCCAATAAATTTCTTGTCCTTGGGTATGCAGCGCTAATACTCGATTAAAGCTGCGCTCTCTCGTTAGCTCAGCTACTGCCTGCACCTCAGGCTCAGTTAACGGCGCTTCTCCCGAATAATCTCGAGGTGATGGCTCCTGTGGTCCTTTCACCGCATCGACTTCCCAAAGGGCTGGAAACTGCTTGTTTAGATCTACACCAGAAATATTTGCTTTCCAACCAGAGAAATCTGAAGAACCACCATTAATTTTCAATACAGATGAGCGATAAGGCTCTTCCCAAGGAGCGCCATTAATAACAAGATTCACTCCATCAGGATTAACCATCGGCACGAACGACATTGTGTTCATCGTGTATAGTGGATATACATTTTGACCATTTATCGTACCGCTATTCGTAATCGCTAATAAATAATCATTAATAAACTGCATCAGCGCACCTGATGTAATCCACTCATTCGCATGCATCGATGCATTCACATGCACCTCAGAAGGGCCGTTCCCTACACGTAGTTCGATAATATCTTTACCCATAACACTTTTTCCAATGCTATGTGCCGTCAGATTAGGATATATTTGACGCAGTCGTTCAATATCCTGCAACAACTGCTCATATGTGTAATTTTTATTCCCACTTATTACGCGCTCTGATACGCGATGCGGCAGCATAATTTTAGTGCCGATTTGCAATTGCTCACTTTCTAATGTAGGATTGCTTTGCAGCAGCAAATTTAAAGGTATGTTGTTGCTCCGAGCAATTTGCCACAACGTATCTCCTGCCTTTACGGTGTATTCACGCCATACAAAGCCCGGTATTTGTATCAAATCCCCGACCTGCAAACTATTACCGAGTGAAGGATTGCTATCTATAATGAGCTGAAGCGGCACATCAAACATGACACTATAGCCCCAGAGCGAGTCGCCTGGTCGTACAGCAATTTGCATCATCATCATCCCTCTCAACCTTATTCTTCACTAGCCTATGACAAATGCCTAGAAAATGTTCCATACCAGCTTAGAATTATACAATAAGTGCAACAAATTACAGCTCGTTCACGTATAATTGAACAATAGAATATAGAATGAAGCTTGACTAATTACAAATTGGAGGGGAGCTATGAGTTATATTAGCGAATTGCGAAAAGTCATCGGTACAAGACCGATTATTGTTGTAGGAGCCGTTGTGCTCGTATATAGTGACGATCAGCTATTACTACAGCAACGGACAGATAATGGACTGTGGGGACTTCCAGGAGGCATTATGGAGCTTGGGGAAACATTAGAGAATACAGCGACAAGAGAGCTTTACGAGGAAACCGGATTAACCGCATCCAGCCTTCAGCTGTTCCATGTATTTTCGGGTCAAAACCTATATTACCAATATCCAAATGGCGATGAGGTATACAATGTTGTTGGTGCATTTCTATGTCAGCATTATAAAGGAGTTCCTCAAGCGGATCGAATTGAAACAGAGTGTCTACAGTTTTTTAATTTTGATGAGATTCCTCAAGAAATCTCTCCTCCCGATCAGCCGATTATTGCTAAGTTTTTAGAGAAATATCTAAAAAAAGATAGTCTCTAATAGAGCAGTCATGTTGACTAGCCCATTAGAAACTACCTCCCGCTACATACACTTCAAACCGAGGAAAAAGTTACTTGTACTTGCTCCAATTTGGATCTGAGTTTTCTAGCAAATAACTAAAATCATTTTCTTTCTTCTTGCGTTCAGCGCGCTCTAGCTCTGCCTTGCGTTCAGCCTCTGCCGCTTTATTTAAAGCTTCTGCTTCCTTTACCTGCTCTGCTTGTGCCTTGAGCTTTGCTAGCGTATCACTGTTAAGTAGCTCCTTGAGGCTTGCTCCGCCTGTCTGAGCTTCACTTTCTTTATGCTGACGATCATGATGAGAAACGCGCTGACCGCTTTGCTTTTTTTGCTTCTTACCCATTATACATCACCTAATTTAGTTAACTTTTGAAATTGAGAGAGCACCTGCAGCTCTGCTCGCTAAGTTTCTTGCTTCCTCTACGGAATCTGCACTGGAAAGTGCAACCGCCATACGACGACCGACCTTTGTTTCTGGTTTGCCGAAGATACGAATTGCTGTATTAGGAATAGAGCATGCTTCCTCTAGCCCGTTAATCGTAAACTGTCCGTATTCTTCTGTTGCCTTTAATGTATGAGTTGCGGCTGGTGTAAGCTGACGAATTGTTGGAATTGGCAGTCCAAGAATTGCTCTCACATGAAGTGCAAACTGAGAGAAGTCCTGCGATGCCATCGTCACCATTCCTGTATCATGTGGACGCGGTGAAACCTCACTGAACAGCACACCATCCTTCGTTAGAAATAATTCTACACCATAAATGCCGTAGCCACCAAGCTCGTCGGTAATTGTGCGGGCAATATGCTGCGCCTCCATAAGCTGCGCCTCAGTCATCGCATGCGGCTGCCATGATTCAATATAATCACCATCACGCTGCACATGACCAATTGGATTGCAGAAGCTAGTTCCAGATGCGGAACGTACAGTAAGCAAAGTAATTTCTGATTCAAAAGCGATAAAGCCTTCGACAATGACTCTGCCCTTCTGCGTGCGTCCACCTTCCATTGCATATGTCCAGCATTGCTCAAGCTCATCCTCACTACGACAAACGCTTTGACCTTTACCCGAAGAGCTCATAAGCGGTTTAATAACACACGGATAACCTAATTCAGCTACCGCCAATCTTAGCTCATCTAACGATTCTGCAAATCGATATGGTGCAGTAGGCAGCTTAAGCTCCTCTGCAGCCAGTCTGCGAATTCCTTCACGGTCCATTGTCAGTTTAGCAGCACGAGCAGTCGGTACTACATGATAGCCTTCCCCTTCTAGCTCCACCAATGTATCAGTAGCAATTGCTTCAATCTCAGGTACAATATAGTCTGGCTTTTCCTGCTCGATAATAGCACGAATGGCTGCACCATCCTGCATATTAGTCACATGATAACGATGTGCCACCTGCATAGCTGGTGCATGCTCGTAACGATCCACCGCAATGGTTTCAATTCCTAGACGTTGTGCTTCAAGAATTACTTCCTTGCCTAGCTCTCCTGAGCCTAGCAGCAGCATTTTTTTAGCTTGTGTTGAATACGGTGCACCATACATTTACAACATTCCTCCTCAATACTTACCGATATAAGCAAGAACTATTACATAATCGGTCACTATTTCTTCATTATTGAGGTTATTAGTCAAAAAAGCAACAGTGCAAAAGCAAAAAAATAACCCTAGCTAACCTGCTTGAATCCACGTTCAGACAGGTTAGCCAAGGGCTTCCTTTTTTCTCAAATTGCTGTCGCCTATTTCATTTAATAACTAAACAAAGCGGTATTGCGCTTGAATTAGACCATGATAGACGCCTTTTTTCTCCATCAGCTGCTCATGATTTCCTTGCTCGACAATCTGACCGTGATCTAGCACAATGATTTCGTCAGCGTTACGGATTGTTGATAGACGATGGGCGATCATAAACGATGTTCTTCCCTTCAATAATACCTTCAACGCTTCTTGAATTTTCAGCTCTGTCTCAGTGTCGATGCTGGCAGTCGCTTCATCCAGGATTAGTATTTTCGGATTAGAAAGCAATGCTCGAGCGAATGATAGCAATTGGCGTTGTCCCATTGAAAGCACATTCCCACGCTCTTCAACCTGTGTATCGTAGCCATCAGGTAAACTCATAATGAAATCATGAGCATTGACCGCTTTAGCAACCTTTACAATTTCATCATGTGTAGCGTCTAATTTGCCGTAACGAATATTATCACGGATAGTTCCTGAGAAAATAAATGTGTCCTGCATAACTAAGCCAACCTGCTTGCGCAGACTCTCAAGCGTAACATCGCGAATATCAATGCCATCTATCGTCACTCGACCTTGAACAGGATCATAGAAGCGACAAAGTAGATTGATAATCGTACTTTTCCCTGAACCCGTATGCCCAACTAATGCAATCGCTTGCCCAGCTTTAACATTAATTGAAATGTTTTTTAACGCTGGACGATCCGGCTCGTATTCAAACACAAGGTTTTCAAAGGAAACATCGCCTTTAATATTAGGCAGCGGCTTAGCAGCTTCCTTCTCAACCACCGTTGTCTGCTCATCGATAAATTCGAAGATACGCTCTGACGAAGCCATTGCAATAAGCAACTGTGAATATAGCTGCCCTAGGCGGTTAATTGGCTCCCAGAAATGCGCCATATACGTGGAATAGGCAACGAGCAAGCCGACTGTAAACAGCTCATTTTTAATCAAATGTGTCCCGTACCAATAGAGAATACATGTACCAAGCGCAGCAGTAACCTCGATAATCGGACCGAAGCTTTGGTTAAGCGCAGAGGCACGATTCCAAGAGTTTAGGTTGGACTCATTCATTTGCTTAAAAAATTGAATATTGTTTTTTTCTTGGACAAATGCTTGCGTAACCTTCATCCCTTGAATACTTTCATTCAAGTGTGAGTTAATACGCGAGTTTTTCATCCGAACCTCTTGCCATGCAAAGCGAATTCTTTTGCGTAAGGAGGTAGATACAAGAAACATTAACGGCACTGTCACCATTACTGCGAGACCAAGCTTAAAGTTCATAACTAGCAAGATAACGATAATACCAGCAAGCTGAATAATATCCATTAGTAGATTGACTACACCATTCGTAAATAAATCCTGTAACGCATTCACATCATTCGTAATACGTACAAGCACTGAACCGGCAGGACGTTTGTCAAAGAAGCGGAAGCTCAGCTTTTGGATATGTGTAAAAATATGACTACGAATGCTATAGAGCACCTTTTGACCGATCACATTCGTTTTCTTAATACGGTAATGCGTAGCGATCATTTGAATAATGTACATCCCGAGCATTACGCCGCCGAGCAGCCACAGATGATTGGTATTGCCTGAGCCAGTTTCTAGTATAATATTGTCGATCGCATAGTAAATTAATAGCGGCACCCCTAAGCGTGTTAGTGTACCAATAACCATCATGATAATGACTGGAATAAGCTCTACATTATGCGGCTTCATATACGTGTATAGCCTTCGTATCTGCTCCCAGTTAAAACTTTTTTCGATTTCATTGTCATCGGTGTAGACAAAACGATCATTTTTGACCGTTCCGCTAGTATTTGCCTTATTAGCAGCCAAGCCACTCACCTCAATACTGTTTATAGTTACATTTCTATTTGGAATCGTTAAGCCTATTGCTTAGGCTAATTTACACCGACGATTGCTCAGCCTTGCTTACAGCAACCTCAAGCTCGCCTGGGAAGTCTGCATATTGAATATCATAGGTTTCACGATAAGGACCTGCTTGTTGCAGCAATTGTCCATGTGTACCACGCTGAACAATACGTCCTTCATCAAGCACAATAATCTCATTTGCGAAACGTAGCGAGGATATGCGGTGTGCAATAATGAATGTTGTTCTGCCTGCCATTAGCTGCTTAAAGCCAGCTTGAATCTCATGCTCAGTCTCCATATCAACGGCGCTTGTTGCATCATCAAGAATAAGAATTTTTGGATTTTTAATAAATGCGCGTGCAATCGCAATCCGTTGCTTTTGACCACCAGACAAGCCCATTCCTCGCTCACCGACAACGGTGTCATAACCAAGCGGCATTTCCATAATAAAATCATGAGCTTTTGCCAGCTTAGCTGCTTCGATAATTTGCTCGTCAGTAACATTGGCAATACCGTAAGCAATATTGTCACGAATCGTAGCCGAGAATAGGAATGTTTCTTGGAATACTGGTGCTATAATCGAACGCAGAGAAGCTACATCGAGATCCTTGATATTGATTCCATCCACTGTAATCGAGCCTTGTTTTATATCATACGCACGCATCAGCAGCTGGATTATTGTCGATTTACCAGAGCCAGTTGCTCCAAGTAAACCAATGACAGTACCAGCTGGTGCATCAATACTAATATTTTGAACTGCTGGCTTTTTATCTGGATAGTTGAACGTCACTTCATTGAAGCTGACATCCCCGCGTACAGAATTGCTATTTAGCTCGATTGCACCACTGTTATTTTTAATATTGATTGGTTCATTTAACAGCGTTAGCACACGTTCACCAGATGCTTTGAATTGCGTGTAGTTATTGATGTGGAAGCCTAAGCCCCACATTGGTCCAATAATGTACCAAATTAAACTAAAGAAGGCTACAAATTTACCAGGTGTAAAGCTTCCGTTAATAACCATAATTCCACCGACAATAAACAATACGATTACGCAGAGGTTAGCCGCCGTTTCCATCATTGGAAAAAAGGTTGCCCATTTGCTAGAAGCTTCGATTTGGTTTTTCCGAAACTGCTCACTTCGTTCAGAAAACTTATTTACCTCATAGCCTTCTTGTGCATATGATTTCACAGTACGAACGCCTGTAATATTCTCTTGGACAGCCGTCGTCAAATTACTCATCGCTTTGCGCATTTCACGGAAAATCGGATGAATTTGCGATTCAAAACGAAATGCTAGTAGCAGCAGCAGTGGCACAGGAAGCAACGTAATTAAAGTTAGCTTCCAGTTCATCGAAATCATTAATGCACCGCCTAATACGACCATGAATAGAACGTTCAGCAATTGTGCAAAGCCGAAGCCGATAAAGTTACGAATCGCTTCCAGGTCAGCCGTAAGTCGAGACATCAAATCTCCTGTTTTGGCTTTGTCATAATACTGGAACGATAGCGTATTCAATTTCTCATAAAGTCTGTTTCTCATTTTTGTTGCTACACGATTTCCTAGTCTGCCGCCACAATAGCCATGTAAAAATTGGTTAAGTGCCTTTAAGCAGACAACCCCAACCACTGACAGCGCAATTGGCGCTACCATTTCATAATTTTCTGGAATAATAATTGAGTCAATTAAGTAACTGACCAGATAAGGCTGAACAAGACCAATTCCAGTTGCAAGCACAAGAAAAAGGATAGCTCCGATAATATACTTTTTCTCCGTTGCATAGAATTCTTTGAGTTGCCTCAGAATTTCCAAGATGGTCACTCCCCACTTATTTTAAGTATGAAAGAATAGTATCAACTCCCCTACTATTGGGCAAACGGCGTACGGATGGATAAGATAGCATGTAGAGTGCTTATATGGCAAAACAGTAAACTATACGATGCTTTACTCTTAAATGATGTCATTCATTCGCTATTATGTTCAAATTCCTTCATTTTTGCATATTTTCACACAAAATGAATGAAAAAAAGCTTCCACTTTTCTGCATGAAAAATGAAAGCTTCATCACAATATGAGAACGATTACTTTTTAAGTTAAGGAGTCGCGAAGGAGCAATGTATACTTGCGGCTCGCTTTTTAAACGCTGCTGCTTCCATTTTGATTAATTAGGCTGCAGCAGCGTTTAAAGGCGAGCTCACTTCGTTCTCCAGTACACATTGCTCCTTCGCTTGGTAGTTATTTTGGAAGTGGCGCTACGTAGCCTAGTGTCAGCTTCGCTTGGAAGCTTTGCCCTTGTACTGCATCGCTCCGCAATATTGCGCCTTGCATCCGCTTTTTAAATGCTGCTGCTCCTATTTGTATTTTCTTGGTTGCAGCAGCACTTAAAGGCGGACCTCTCCGTTTTCCAGGCGCATTATTGCTGCGCTAGTAGCTGCTTTATCAGCTTCGCTTTGCAGATCGTGCCTCGTAGCTCTCCGTAGCTTTGCCTTGCATTGCTTCGCTCCACAGCTTTGCCTTGCATTGCTTCACTTCGCAGCTTTGCCCTTGTACTGCATCGCTTCGCAATATTGCGCCTTGCATCCGCTTTTTAAATGCTGCTGCTCCCATTGTATTTTCTTGGTTGCAGCAGCACTTAAAGGCGGACCTCTCCGTTTTCCAGGCGCATTATTGCAGCGCTGGTAGCTGCTCCGTCAGCTTCGCTTTGTAGATCGTGCCTCGTAGCTCTCCGTAGCAATTTAATTGCAGCGCTCGGCAGCATTGCCAGTTTCACTCGCTCCGCAGTATTGCCACCAATTCATCGCTCCCTAATATTGCGCTATTAAACAAAAAAACGCAACCTCAGAGAGAACATCTCATAAGGTTGCGTTCTAAGTGCTTTCTAACAAAATAACATGAGTATGGGATCTATGCGATAAGCCCCTTCATTTGTTGATTCACGGCTTCAAGCTTCGAAACAAAGCTTTCGTCTTCTAGCAAGCGAATTTGCTGTGAGCCGTATTGGGCGATGCTGCTTGATAGACGTTGTAGCTGTGCAGTAAGTGCCTCTTGCCACTGATCTTCGTAATGCGCAGTCCAGCTGCCCTGTACACTCTTCATCCAGCTCTCCATGTTAGGGAAGATGTATGCCTCAAGCTCGGCTCTGAGCTTTGTTTTCCCGTCACCCTCGAAGAACTGCTTCGGTGATTTGATTCGGCTAGATACCCATTTTTGCGAAATGTCCTCTCCTCGCCAGTCTGATGGCTGTGCTGGTTGGTTCAGCTCTATCTTCTGCTCGCTTTGCTGCTGATAGCCTGAAAGTAAGCTTAGAGCCTCTGTTGCAATGTTACCGACAAGCTTGTTAATCTCGCCATTCAATGCACGCTCCACGCGCAGTGTGGTCGCTAGTAGCTCCTGCTGCATTTCAAGAGCAAGGCTACGCTCCAGCTCACGCCATGCTGTCCATGCCGCTTGTGCTAACGCTCTGCCGTCCTCTTTAAGCAATGCAGGATTAAACGCATAATGATAAAAATCACCAAATCTAAAGCCAATACGCTGTACGATATAATACATAAGCTCTTCGATTTCCTGCTTCATCAACGCTGGCAATGGCTGATGGGCTTGCTTCTCAATGTCTGCTGCAAGCTGTGCCAGGTGACGCTCGATCAACGCTTTCTGCCCAACAGCATCCTGCTTAGCCACTCGTGCACTATCTAACAAGCGCGCAACGACGTTACCAGCACGCTCCAGCTCTTGTCTAGCAGACTGCATCGCCAATGCTCCAAGCTCATCGTGAATAAAGGAATGGAATACTCCTTCAAAGCTTGTAATCCCCGATGCTTCTGTCAGAGCAGAATCGTTAGCTAGCTTACCCTCTATCGCTTGCAGACTTGAGATCGGGAACATACGTGGCTTAATAATGCCATGCTGATTCAAGTTTCGCTCAACATGCTCCATGACCTCAAGCAGCTCTTTCTGGTCGCTCGCAAGATCTGCAGCGTTGACGATAAAGAACATTTTATCTAGCTCAAATTGATCCTTCACCCGTCCTAGCTGATCAAGAAATTGACTATCTGCATGTGAAAATGCGTGATTATAATACGTAACAAATAATATTGCATCTGTGCTCTTAATATAATTGAAGGCAACGCCAGTGTGGCGAGCATTTACTGAATCGGCCCCTGGTGTATCAACTAACACAATGCCTGCTCTGGTTAGTGCACAGTCATAATAGAATTTAATTTCGCTAACAAAGCAAGAACGATGCTCCTCGGCAACATACGCCTGATACAGCTCACGATCAACGCTGCGCTGCTTGCCAAGCCAAGCCTCCTGCTCTGCCCAGCCTTGCGCTGCTGCTTTAACGAAGCTGTAGTGCGCTCTACCACCGCTATGAATGGCCTCCGGTTTAATCGCACCGATAATTTTGAACAAATATTGCTGATCACGACATTGCTCCTCGGTCAGCTCATAACCTAATAGCTTTAAGGAGTAGGAAATATCGTCTAGCATTAAGTCCAGTGCTTTCATATAAATGGTAGCAGTATCATGCTTATGCTCCTCATCTGGCGGCAATAAGCTATTAATTGCTGCAGTTGTAGGATTAGGACTGACAGGCAGCAAGCGTTCACCGATTAAGGCATTGGCAAGCGAAGACTTACCAGCACTAAACGCACCAAATAAAGAAATGGTGAAGCTGCGCTCATTAAGTCGACGTGCTTTTTCCTGCAGATCATCTACAATGGATTCCATACCCTCGATCCCTGTAAGCCACTGTGCACCACTATGGAGCGCTTCAACGAGCTGATGACGGTCTTGCTCCAGATTGCTCTTCTTATTCCCACCAGTGCGTGTAGACGCTGTTGACAGCTCACTTAAATTCAGCTGACCCTTTTGCTCTACGAAACTAACTCCATCACTAACACCTTCCTGAAGCTTCACAGGCTGAGGTAGCTCAGGCATCGGTTGCTTAGGCAGCAGCCATTGCTGAAGCTGTTTGGCATAGCGCTCATGCTGTCGCTCTAGCTCACGATATTGCGCAACCAGCTGCAGTTTACTTCCATTTTGAGTATGCTGAGCCTTTACGCTCGCAAGCTGCTGCTCTTGACCAATTCGTACATGCTGCCAGAGCTGATCAATTATCGATAATGCCGCTTTACGATAGCGAGCCTTAATCGCTGCAGATAAATCCTTGCTATAGGTCATCGTATACTCATTGCCTAATACCGCACCACTGTTGATCGTATCAATCAGCAGCTGCTGAGTTGGTTCTGCCTGCTGTAGCTCCTGAAGCAGCTCCTCTAGCTTCTGAGCATCGTATTGAATCTCTTCAGCCCCGCGGCGCAGCATGCCGTTAAGATGCCAATGTATGCCCGCTTCCGTTAGCTTAATTAGCTCAGCATAAAAGCTATCTAATCGCTCCGCTTGTACGGCTGCTGTTTTTTGTTTAGAAGCTAGGAAGCCGGCACGGAAGCCAGGCTTACGACTTTCTAAAAACAGCCCTGCAAGATCGCGTAATGGCGCTGGCGTAATATTAGCGTTATCTAGTAGACTTTCAACTTCCTTACGTTTTTCTACTGGATACTGCTCAATGCTTTCAGAGATTGCAGCAATTTGCAATTCCGCCTCTTTCTGCTGTGCTTCTAGGCTTTGCAGCAGCTCAATGCCACCGATTTGCGACAGTAATGCTTCCTTCTGAGGCTCTAACACTTCAAGCTGCCCTTCCAGATAGCTTTGTGTCAAATGCTCAAGTGAGCTATATACACTGTATTGCGTTAGCTTCTGCTGCTGCTGCTGTAGATCAGCAATCAGCTTTAATAAACTTTCCCATTGATGATGAGGATGATCTGGCTGGCGCAATGATAAATATAATATACCTGCAGGCTCCAAATGCCATGCTAAAAAGGCATCGTAGACGCTCTGTGCATAGTGCTCAAAGCTCAGCTCTTCCTCGCGATGCTTATCGATCTGATTGACAATAAAATATAATGGCTTTCCCCATTCACGCAATTCCTTGGCGAACGAGAAGTTAATTTCTGACTGAACATGGTTGTAATCCATCACATAAAACACAACATCCGCCATATGCAATGCTGATTCTGTTGCTAGCTTATGTGCTGCATCAGTAGAATCAATCCCTGGCGTATCCAGTAATACAACACCATTTTTCAATAGTGGGCTTGGGTATTGAAGCTGAACGGATACATAGGTTTCCCCGTCCTTACAATAAGCATCCAACTGATCAATCGCTACTTCATCATAACGTAGTTCACCGTTGCTCGATACTTCTACTAGTGCTTTGCTCTCCTCACCATAAGCGATCGTTACAACATTCGCGCTTGTTGGAATTGGGCTTGATGGCAATAGCTTTGCGCCACACAGCGTATTTAGCAGCGTTGATTTACCCGCAGAAAAATGTCCACATAAAGCAATAGTAAGCTGACCGACTGTCAGCTTACTATTCAGCTCATTAAGCTTTTGTGCATGGAGCGTATCATTATGTGAGGACATTTCACTAGAGATTTTATCAAGTTTCTCAAGTAAATTGTCAGTCACCATTCACCTAGTCTCCCCATTCTGTTCTTTACAGTTCAACTGCCTCGTCTTCAAGCGATGGCAAGCAAATTTCAAATACATTTCCATGCTGCAGGATCATAATGTTACGAGCTTTTTCTTTCATTACAACGACTTCTGGCTTTTGTCTCATACGATCAATATATTGAACAGGTACATCTCCAGAGCCACATACTGTAACTCCTTCAATGACGATGTCTTCATTTTCTTGTGGAGCTGCCTCTAATACCTGTTCGTAAATATCAGAAAACTGCTCGAAGTTGTTAGTATACACAGAAATGCATTTCATTGTTAATCATCCTTTATTTTTTGTAGTTTTTCTTTTTACTTTGCCGCTTTCAGCAGCCTTTAAACGTTTCTGACCTTCCTTGCAAAGATCGATTAATGGACAAATGTGGCATTGTGGACTTTGTGCTTTACAGTGATAGCGTCCAAAGAAGATCAGCCTATGGTGCGTAAGTGTCCATTCCTCACGTGGTACTAGCTTCATCAGCTTATGCTCGACATCTAACACATTGTCATCTGGCTTAGCAAATCCAAGACGCTTGGAAACACGCTCTACATGGGTATCTACAGCAATCGCTGGAACACCAAAGGCATTAGACATTACAACATTGGCTGTTTTTCGGCCGACACCTGGCAATTCCACAAGCCCTTCATGCGTATTGGGAACTTCACCGTTATATTTATCAATAACAATGCGACATAGCTTTTGAATATTCGCGGCTTTACTGCGAAATAAGCCAATACGTCGAATATCGTTTTCCAATTCCTCTAATGGTACGGATAAATAATCAGCAGGTGTTCGATACTTCTGAAATAAATTCACGGTGACCTTGTTAACTGTTTCATCCGTGCATTGTGCAGACAGAAGCACCGCAATCGTTAACTCAAATGGATTGCTGTGATTAAGCTCACAATGTGCATCAGGAAACATTTCTGCAAGTACATCAAGAACATATCTCATTTTTTGCTTCGCATTCATCCATAAGCCTCCACTTCATTACCATCGTTCAAAGTTTAGCGAAAAACTAGCCCGTAGGCAAGTAACATTTGTCCATATCAGAAAAAAAAACTGCCCAATCGGGCAGTTTTCACAAAAAATTACGTAAAATCGCAAAAATTATAGCGAAATAACTCGAGCGATGCGTTTACCATAAAAACCAACGATCATATTTTTGTTTGTTTTCAATTCACTAAAAGCTAATGGTTTGCCATTGGCATCCACAAACTGCGCTTCATCATAAAGCACGACATAGCTTTCATTATCCTTCTTAAATGTAATTGACTTCGAAATCGAATTAATCGAAGAAATACTCATTTGATACGTTTCGTATAATCTAAAGCCAGTGATCTCACGTTTCGTTGTAGACAACTCCAGCATTACATTCATGCCTTCTTTAATATCAAGGAATGCAGGGCTTGCTTTAGTTAAGCTTTCAATGGAGGCATTAGAATAATCTATCTCTGCAATTGTCCCATCAGGAAGTCTAACCTTTGCAACTTTTTCATAATAATCCATTGATTCGATATATGCTTCAATTTCGGATAACAAATCATAGAATACGATTTGCTTTTTCCCTTCTACTTCCACATAACGCAATACTAGACTGCTAGAGCCAAGCGGATCCTTCACATACTTGTTATCTACTAGCATTCCATCTAGCAAATAGCGTGTGCCTTCCGTAAAGAACAAGGTTTCTGCCTTGTAGCCGCTCGCATCGAGAACTGTAACTTGCTCCTTCACAGGATCGTAATCAACAATCTTCGGTAAATAAATGGCTTTAAACTCTGTTGACGGCACAGTAATATCAATGACTTCATCCTTTGAGTTCATCGTTAATGTTACTTTATCACCATTAGAGATTAAATCTTCAATCGATGCGTTTTTCACATATGGAATACTTATCATAGGCGCCTTGACTACAATTTTACTTACAAGCCCTTGTTTCTCGGTTTGAATCGTTACCAAATTCGTAGCTTTGTCGTAGCTAAAAAATGTTCCTGAAATCGTCGTTGTAGCCGGTGCAACCTCAGTTAACAATTCAATTGATACAATTTGAGGTGTTGTACGGAACGTATCGCGTACAATTTTAATATTGTCCTTTTCCTTCAAATCAGTAACAGCTAGCTTCTTACCAGTCGAATCAACAATGCTCACCTTGTCATCATAAGCGATCGCTACTGGGTTATTATCTACACGAATATATATGATTTTTTCTTCTGGATTAACGAGTAGGATCGGTGCAACGCTTTCCTCAACATAGCGTTCAGCGCCAAGCGTTTCTATAAACTTAGCTTGTCCATTTATTTCAATTAATCCAACAGCAGTAAACAACTCAAACTTTGATTTCTCTACAGCATAATCTGAATCATTGCTATAGAAGCCTGTAGACTTGTCAATGCTGTACGTTTTTTCTGTGCCATCTTCATAAATCGTTATTGAATTATCGCTCAATGCTGTAATAATTCCGAAGTGCTGACCTTCCACTTGAACTGGAAAATCCTTTTGTGCACGACTTAGTATCGTAGCGAAGCTTGCACGATTGATTGCTGCTTTCGGAGCAAAGGTTGTCTCCGTATATCCTTTAATAAGTCCTAGCTCTACCGCAGCATTTACATAGCCAATATATTTACTGTCGATTTCATTGTTATCTGTAAAGCTAGTGCTTTTATTAGCAGATTCTATCGCTTTTTCCGATGCACCAAGTGCATTAATGATTAGTTTAGTTACCCACTCACGTGTAGCTGCCTTAGAGCCCCATTTGGTATCAGGATCTGCTGCAGCAATGCTATATTCTTCATTACGATCTAATATTCCTACATTAAACGCTAATTCTATGTATGGCTTATAATCTTCTTTCACATAAAAGTTATCTTGGAAAACGACGAACTGATTTTTATCAACCAGGCGCTCTAGGCCAGCAAAACGCAATGCCATAATGATTGCTTCTTCTTGACTAATCGTATTATTGTACTTAAATGTAAATTCACCAGTCGATTTATTCTCGTAACCTCTTACGATTTGCTGCAAAGATAAACGGTAAATATGCTTCTCAGCATATAAGCCAGCTGGAACATCAGTAAACGGAGTAATGCCTGCCTCTGCCGCTTGTACTATAGGTGTAGCTGTCGTTAATACTGGTACTGCCACACCGCTGACCAATGTAAAAGCGAGTGCCCCAGTCATAATTTTTTTCCAAGTTGTATTATTAAGCATATTTGCCTCCCATTATGTTCAATATATAGATTTGCGGGTCACACCAAGTGTTGACCCGCAAATCTAGCAACTAGTTCTATTATAGCATTATTACTTTAATTTGAGATATTGAAAAATACCTGCTGCTGTTTCCTTGGCAAACTTAGCTTGTACACTATCATTAAATAATGCCTTCGCATCCGTAGAATTGCTCAAGTAGCCCACCTCTAGCAATACTGCAGGCATCGTCGTTTCACGAATTACCTTATATGATGCTGTACGAACATTACGATCAGGTAAGCCAACCGCCTTTACAATATAGGGGTGTAACGAATGGGCAAGCTCCTTACTATCCTCCCGATAATAGTACGTTTCCGTCCCTCTTACAGTGTCTTTCGTAAAGCTGTTCGCATGAATCGAAATAAATAGATCTGCTTTTTTACCCACACCAGGTATATTCTCTGCGAACGCAACACGTTCAGACAACTCAGGATAAGTGTCGCCACTACGCGTTAAATGAACTTTAATATGCTTATTCTTTTCTAGCTCCGCCTTCAGCTTTAATGACACACTTAAATTGAAGGTCTTCTCGTATAAACCTAGTGACTTATTAACTGTACCAGGGTCCTTACCGCCATGACCTGGATCGATGACGATATGATATACCTTCTCTCCTTCAGTCGGTGCTGGTGTTGGTGTTACTATCGGTCCTCCTGTATCAGGATCAATGTCTGTATTCCCCTCAGCTGGCGTAGTTGGTATTGGTGTTTCGGAAGGCACTTCAACAGGCTCTCCATTGAAACTAATAACCACTTCGCCGCTTGTTTTTGTAACATGATAAGTAACATCATCATTAAGCAGAACAACAATTCGAGCAATTAACGGTGTCATTGAATTTTGCCCATATCGGTAACCTGACATCGTCAAATAACCATTTGCTGTAACGTTAGTCTGTCCTCCACTAAAGCCCTTTGCAAGCTCATATGTATAGCCTGTATTGGTTAAGTCAACAACTAACCTATCCGCAGAATTATTATTATCCTTCGGCAGCAGCATCACTTTAGGATCAGCTAATGTTCCCGTATATGCGATGTATAGATTACCGTTTTCTTGCAACACAACATTAGTGATGGTTGCATCCTGTACAGCGGAAGGAGTTGGCGTTGGCGTTGGTTCTGGCTCCTTAACTGGACTTGTTAATAACACCTCTGACGTTTGCTGTTTCCACTCTACCGATAAGCCTAATACTTGAGATACAAAACGAACAGGAACCATCGTTCTTGACTTTTCTAGACTAGGCGCTTGGGTAAGTTCATAGCTTGCTTCATTCACATATGCTAGCTTCTCACCAATGGTAAGCTTAATGGTTACATCCTTATCAAGCACTGTAACTTGCTGTGCCTGCTGATTCCATTTCACCTCGTACCCAAGTCCTGTAGATACGACTGAAAGAGGCACAAGCGTCGTCCCACTCCTTATGACAGGATCTACATCAGTTGCAAGCTGCTTTCCATCCAAATAAAGCTTGGGTGTGGTCGAAGCACTGACAGCTCCAGCAATACCTAACAAAACGAATAAACCTGCGATAATTAATAAACTGCTTACAATCTTCTTCATATCCCACCCCGATGTACTATGATCTACTAAACTACTATTTATTTAGACGCATATGATTGTCAAAAGTTGCTCTCGCTCAACAATTTATTTATAATTATTTAATCTTTACCATCATTTTACCAAATTCGATAGGGAAACATCTATAGCTTTTTGTATCAAATTTGTTAATTTGGTAATTTTCGCAGAAAAAAAGCTGAATGAATGGGGATTCGAACAGCTCTATTGTTATTAATCTATTAGATTTTTTAAGCAAAATTGAATCGCTTCAGCCACATTGTCTACAACATACTTCGCTTCAGATTTAATTTGATCGTCACTATGACGCATTGCAAAGCTATGACCTACAACTTTAAACATCGATAAATCATTATAGGAATCGCCTATACAAGCGACCTCATCTGGCACTAATGCTAGCTTTTCCATCAGAAGTTGAATGGCATTACCTTTACTAACACCAACCGGTGTAACATCCATACAATCTACATCTGAAACAACAATCTCTGCTTCATTACCTAATCTACTAGCTAATTGCTCCTTTAAACGCTCTAGCAAACGTATATCTCCTAAAAATGTAACTTTACTGCATGCCAATGAGCCTTGTTGTACCTGTCGATCCAAATCAGCAACACTTTTAGCTGCTGTAATCATGCGGTGCTCATATTGGATCGTTCGAGCATTTCGTTCATGAATATACGCTTCATCATATATCGTATGTACGAATATAACTAGCTCTTCGTATTGCTTACCTTGCTGTATAATGTCATAGGCGATCTGTGGAATATGCTGCTGTGCTTGTAGCAGATGATGCTCCCTTGAATAGATCGTTGCGCCATTTTGCCCAATAGCATAGCTTCCAGCAGGGTATTGTGACATCAAGCCGCGAATTTCAGCTGACATACGCCCTGATGCGATTGCGATATGAACATTTTGCTCCATTGCCTGTAGTATTGCCTTCTTATTCATCTCATCAATTTGAAGCTGACGATTTAATAATGTTCCATCCAAATCACTTACAAATAGTTTTATCATAGATGCCTCCTAAACCATGCAAACATAATTTAGTCATTATACAACGTGCTTCTCGTTAAGTAAACGAAGGGTAAACTGATTTGCAACATTTTCCAAATCAAAGTCGTTTTTAATGTATAAAGGGGCGGATGTAATGAAAAAGACTATTGTAGTTATGATGTCAATAATCATTGTGGTATTACTCTCGAATGCTAGTAGTGAGGGGATCGTTTCGAAAGCTGCAACTAACACAGGTCTAGTTAAACAGTAAAAAAGCTAACAGGTAGAAATCTACCTGTTAGCTTTTTATCATATCAGCTATTGCTTAGTTATTAACAACTAGAGTGTCGCGCTTTGCTTCATAAGCAGAGATCAAGTCCTCATGCTTCAAAGTAAGACCGATATCGTCTAGACCTTGCAATAGGAATTGACGGCGATGCTCATCAAGATCAAATTGAATAGACAAACCGTATTCATCAGTCAACAATTTGTTTTCCAAATCAACATTTAGCTTATAGCCATCATACTTCGCAGTACGTTGGAATAGCTCCTCAACTTGCTCTTCGCTAAGCTTGATAGGAAGAATTCCGTTTTTAAAGCAGTTATTATAGAAAATATCTGCATAAGACGGTGCGATTACTACTTTAAATCCGTAGTCAAGAATAGCCCATGGTGCATGCTCACGAGAAGATCCGCAACCAAAGTTAGCGCGAGAAATTAGAACTGATGCACCTTGATAACGAGGCTTGTTTGGCTCGAAATCCGGATTTACATTACCTTCCTCATCAAAGCGCCATTCGAAAAATAGGAATTGTCCGAATCCGCTACGCTCAATGCGTTTCAAAAATTGTTTTGGAATGATTGCATCTGTATCTACGTTAACACGGTCAACTGGAGCGACGATGCCTGTATGTTTAATAAATGCTTCCATTGTACTTACCCCTTCCCATAATTAGCAATTAGTTAGCTACTGGTTGTTTAATATCCCATTTACGAACATCATAGAAATGTCCTTTAATCGCTGCTGCTGCTGCCATAGCTGGAGAAACTAGATGCGTTCTACCACCACGACCTTGACGACCTTCAAAGTTACGGTTAGAAGTTGATGCACAACGTTGACCTGGCTTCAATACGTCTGGGTTCATCGCTAGACACATTGAACAGCCGGCATCGCGCCATTCAAAACCTGCTTCTGTGAAGATTTTATCAAGACCTTCTTTTTCAGCTTGTACTTTAACACGACCAGAACCTGGTACAACGATCGCTGTAACGCCTTCTGCAACTTTGTAGCCACGAGCAATTTCAGCTGCAGCACGAAGGTCTTCGATACGACCATTTGTACAAGAACCGATAAATACATAGTCAATTGCAATATCAGTCATTGGAGTGCCTGGTTTTAGATCCATATATTCAAGCGCTTTTTCAGCAGCTTTACGCTCATTTTCAGTAGCCATATCAGCTGGGTTAGGAACTGTAGCTTCAATGTTAGTACCCATACCTGGGCTAGTTCCCCAAGTTACTTGTGGAATTAGAGAATCAACATCAAATTCTACTACTGTGTCGTATGTTGCACCTTCATCTGTTTTAAGCTCTTGCCAAACTTTAACTGCTTCGTCATAGTTTTTCGGAGCATATTGACGACCACGAAGGTATTCAAATGTAGTTTCGTCTGGAGCGATAAGACCAGCACGAGCACCCGCTTCAATAGACATGTTACAAACTGTCATACGCTCTTCCATAGAAAGAGAACGAATGGCTTCACCTGTATATTCAAGAACGTAGCCAGTTGCAAAGTCTGTACCATACTGAGCAATTACGCCAAGAATTAAGTCTTTTGCAGTTACACCTGGTTTACGAGTACCGTTAAAGCGAACTTCCATTGTTTTAGGTTTAGATTGTTGCAAACATTGAGTTGCAAGCACGTGCTCAACCTCAGAAGTACCGATACCGAATGCAAGCGCACCGAACGCACCGTGAGTAGAAGTATGAGAGTCACCGCACACGATTGTTTTACCAGGAGCAGTTAAACCAAGCTCAGGACCCATAACGTGAACAACACCTTGATCAAGTGTGTTAAGGTCATAAAGTGTAACACCGAAATCTTTACAGTTTTGAGTAAGTGTATCGATTTGTTGTTTAGAGATTGGATCTGTAATATTAAAACGGTCAAATGTTGGAACGTTGTGGTCCATTGTTGCAAATGTTAGGTCTGGACGACGAACTTTACGACCTGACATACGAAGTCCTTCAAACGCTTGTGGAGAAGTTACCTCATGTACTAGATGTAAATCAATGTACAGGATACTTGGCTTACCCTCTTCAGATTGAATGACGTGATTATCCCAAATTTTTTCGAACATCGTTCTTTTCGCCATTAAACTCACCTCTATGAATGATAGCATTGCATCGCAGCAATGCGTTCTTTTTATTAATGCTATGATAACATGTCTTTTTTCATAATTCTAAGATATAATAACTATAGCAGTTATAGGCAAATCCTATTAAAGATTAAGGTTTTATTGATTTTGATAATCTTTCTCAATTAGATCACAGTATCGATAATGGTACTTTAAATACAAGGAGACTTTTAAGATGGAATTACGTCAATTAAATTATGCGATTCATATCGCTCAGGAGAAAAACTTTTCACGTGCGGCAGAAAAGCTGCACATCGCTCAGCCATCGCTCAGCCAGCAATTATCCAAGCTAGAGCAGGAGCTGAATGTGATGCTATTTCGTCGAACAACGAACAGCGTTGAGCTCACTGAGGCTGGAGAGGTTTTCGTAGACAAAGCCCAGCATATATTGGATGCTGTGGAGCAGCTTCGTCAAGAAATGGACGATATGGCTCAAATGCGTAAAGGAAAGCTCGTCGTCGGCACGCTTCCTATTACTGGCGCTCATATATTACCACTTGTTCTGCCGCGTTTTGGGGAGCGCTACCCACAAATCGAGGTCGTGTTAGTTGAGGATACAACGGCTAAGCTGGAGCATTTAACAGCAAGTGGCGGTACAGATATTAGTCTGCTAACACTACCGTTAATTGACGCTAATTTGAACTGCGAGCCATATATGGAGGAAGAAATATGCTTGGCAGTGCCACGAAACCACCGTCTTGCTGGCAGTTCGGAAGCGATCGACCTAATGGAGCTTAAGGATGAGCCATTTATTGCATTAAAACGTGGTCAAGGCTTTAGAAAAATTACTGTAGAGCTTTGTGAAAGAGCTGGCTTTACGCCGAATATTGTGTTTGAGAGCACGAATATCGAAACTGTTCAAGCTTTAGTTGCTGCTAAGATGGGAATTGCGTTCGTACCAAATATGCTTACGCACTCAAGCCACTCAGACTATAAACCGGCATACTTGCGAATAAAGAGTAATCCAACACGTACGCTCGTAATCGCTTCACGTAAAGGGCGGTATCTGTCGAAGGCTGCCCAAGCATTTATAGTTACGCTGAAGGAAACGATTAATGAAAGTAAGTCGTCTGATAACTAGCAGCTAAATCGGTTTTAACTAGTGAAAAGACTGTCCAGCTCGTTAAGCTACAGTTTTCAACATGTGATTTCTGTAGCTTGCCGGCTGGTCAGCCTATGTTTATTCTCTGTTTCCTATTGTGTCACCTTTGTATAGAAGCTTGGGCGACGATCTTCAAAGATTGGAATCGTAGCTCGAACCTTGCTTACTAGCTCCAGATCAATTTCACCAAACAAAATCGTTTCCTCTTCCCCTGCCTCAACGATAATTTCACCCCAAGGGTCAATAACCATGGAATGGCCAAAAAACTCGGTCTCCCCACTTACACCCATTCGATTGCACGCGATAACATACATTTGATTTTCAATCGCACGGGCAGTCAGTAATGTTTTCCAATGGTGTAGACGTGGCTTAGGCCATTGAGCTGGGACAAATAGAATTTGTGCACCTTGAAGTGCCAATGAGCGCGTAAGCTCCGGAAAACGAATATCGTAGCAAATGAGCATGCCTGCTTGCACGCCATCGACTTCAAGCAAGCCAAGCTTATCTCCCGCTTGTAAATATTTCTCTTCATCCATTAGTCGGAATAGGTGCAGCTTAGAATAATCGTTAATTAGCTCACCTTTTCGATTAAAAGCAAAAATCGTGTTATAAACGCCATCCCCCTTTTTCTGAGCTATGGAACCGCCGATTATATTTACTTGATGCTGCTTAGCAAAGCTAGACAGCATATCAATCGTTTCTTTCCCATTTTCGTCAGCAAGGGATGAAATTTCTGTTAGTGCGTATCCTGTATTCCACATTTCAGGAAACAGAATAACATCTGGTTTATGTTCTACAGAGATTGCCTCTGTTAATTTTTGCATTAATATTTGTTTATTGTGTGCGACATCTCCAACTTTCACATTCATTTGAATAATCGCAAATTTTAACATTTGACTCATTATGCATTGCCTCCTAAACGTCCTAAACACATTTACCATGAAGTTGAACTATTTCCCTTATCATACCTCGTCATGACGTCCTGTCAAGATGGGTATACTAACTCCTGTCAAGTTGCAATGAGCTTTCTCGGCGATAACAAGACGAAACTTTATATATAAGGAGTGACAATGATGCGCAGAACTTTTCGATACACGTTCGTCGTATGTGCAATGATGATTAGTAATTTATTAGGCTTTACTCTGACTTCTTCACCAGCAGTCAATGCTGCCTCCGCATCGGAGCTTTATTATGGGGGCTTAATGTATGATAGCAAGCTTCAGCAGGAGCAAAGTGCATATAGCCATATTACGCCATCCGAGCAATATCAATTGCCGCAAGCGTTAGATTGGTCAAGCATTCCCGCACACTTTATGGAAGAACAGAATAATCAGCGCAACAATCAGATTCAAGTTTTTGATGTTAAAAAAGGAAGTGTCATACTTTCCGTCGCTAATAATGAAGATTTTCAAGCAGAAGCGAAAAAATGGCTTTCTGATATTACAAGCTTAGCATCAGAGATTCAGCCAGATATGGGAGCAACCTATATTATTCGCGTTCCGCTCGTGCCCCATCAAACGGTAAATGTAGGCAATGTAAATTTGACCGCTAAGGAAGTATTTTTGTTCTATTACAGCGATACGGACGATGAACCGCTATTGCTTGTGTTTGATGAAAACAAAAAACCTTACTTCTTCCATATTCACGAGGATGTAACGCCATTTCTTAAAAAGTTAGAGTTACCTCATTAACAAATATTTGGTTCCTGCGTTATGTCGGCCTACTGCTACGAGCAGTTGTTATTATGGATCAACCCCTTCATTTCTCTCGCCATCCATGCTACATTAGTTCTATTGGTTGAAAATTAGACATGTAATTATATAGTGTGGATGGTGGAGATAATGACAACTGGGCAACAATTTAAAATTGAGCCAGCAGCTCGAATGACTGAGCTTCCTACTCAATTTTTTTCAACGCTTGTAGCTAAAGCAAATAAGCAAATTGCAATGGGTAAAGACATCATCAATCTGGGACAAGGCAATCCTGATCAGCCTACCCCTCCTCATATTGTAGAAGCGCTGCAAAATGCAGCAAGCAATCCTTTGTATCACAAGTATCCCCCATTTAGCGGTTATCCATTTCTAAAGGAAGCTGTAGCAAAACGCTATAAGGAGGATTATGGTGTAGAGCTTGATCCTGCAACAGAGGTTGCGATTTTGTTTGGTGGCAAAACAGGGCTTGTAGAGATAAGCCAATGCTTTTTAAACCCTGGCGATATCTGTCTTGTACCTGACCCTGGTTATCCTGATTATTGGTCAGGCGTAGCTCTTGCTGGTGCACAGATGCATTTTATGCCGCTAACTGCGCAGCATCAATACTTACCTCAGTTAAATGAAATTGATTCGGCTGTCGCTGATAAAGCGAAGCTAATGTTCCTCAACTATCCAAATAACCCAACCGGTGCAACGGCAAGCCTATCCTTCTATGAAGATGTGATCGCCTTTGCTCGTAAGCATAATATCATTGTTACAAGTGACTTTGCTTATGGAACGATCGGCTTCGACGGTAAACGTCCAGTTAGCTTTTTACAAGCTGAGGGTGCTAAAGAAGTCGGAATTGAGGTTTATACACTTTCCAAAAGCTATAGCATGGCCGGCTGGCGTGTAGGCTTCGCGCTTGGTAATGCAAAGATTATCGAGCAGATTAATCTTATTCAGGACCATTACTATTGCTCGCTATTTGGTGGTATACAGGAAGCAGCGGCGCTCGCCTTAACAGGTCCACAGCAATGTACGCAGGAGCTTACTGCTAACTACGAACGTCGACGTAATGCATTGTTCGAAGCACTAGAGGAAATTGGCTGGAAGGCAGAAAAGCCAAGCGGCTCCTTCTTCTGCTGGCTGCCAGTACCAAAAGGCTATACTTCTGCACAATTCGCTGATCTCGTGCTTGAGCAAGCAGGTGTTGTTGTCGCTCCAGGGCACGGCTTTGGTTCAACTGGTGAAGGCTATGTTCGCTTAGGACTATTAACAAGTGAAGAGCGTTTAAAAGAAGCAATTTATCGAATTGGTAAGCTTTCGTTGTTTAAGTAATGTGAAACGGCCGTAAACCAAGGGAATTAGACGCTCGCTTTCTTTACAGCGAGCGTCATTTCATGATATTCTAGTATCAATTGTATAGTAAACGTGTTGAAGGGACCAGTAGGAAGAATTGCTTTGCTCAGAGAGTAAATTCCATCGGCTGAAAGAATTTACCGTAAGCAGCTTACCGAAACCTATCTCTAAGCGGCCGAGTAATCGGACAGTGCCTCTGTTATCGGGCTTTTGAGCTGGGCATTGCTATGTCAACAAAGGTGGTACCGCGGGAGTTAACGACTTTCGTCCTTTATTTTAAGGACGAAGGTCTTTTTTATTATTGTTTATCACATATCGAAGAATTAGGTGAGTAAGATGGAACGTATTGTAGTAAAAATCGGCAGCAGTTCATTAACCTCTGACCAAGGCGGTTTGCATAAGCAAAATATTCAGTTTTTCGCCTCAGAGCTAGCTAAGCTGCATAAGGAGAACAAGCAAGTGATCCTCGTTACCTCAGGCGCAGTTGCTGCAGGATTTCGTGAGATCGGCTATGAAAGCAAGCCTAAGCTTGTTCATCAAAAGCAGGCTGCTGCAGCCGTTGGTCAAGCGCTGCTCATGCAGGCTTATCAAGAGGCATTTTCTGCGTTCGGAATTGTCACCGCACAAATTTTGCTTACACGTAACGACTTTTCAAACCGTAAGCGAATCAATAATGCACTGATGACAATTGAAGAGTTGCTATCTCAACGTATTATTCCGATCATTAACGAAAATGATACGGTATCAACAGCTGAAATTATATTGAAATTCGGCGACAATGATCATCTATCCTCTCTTGTAGCAACGATGACGAAAGCTAGTAAACTTGTCATTATTACAGATATGGACGGATTATATACAGCAGATCCGCGCAAAGATCCCGATGCTACGAAAATCGAGCGTGTAGCTGAAATCTCTGAGGAGCTTGTGAAGCTTGCAGGTGGTGCTGGCAGTGCAGTTGGTACTGGCGGCATGCGCTCCAAAATCGAGGCCGCTCGAATCGCAATGCGTGGCGGTGTCGCTACCTTTATCGGGCGCGTTCAATATGAGGGCGAGCTGCTGTTAGCTGTTCAAGGTGACGGCCGTGGCACATATTTTGATACATCTGAACATTCACTTTCGATGAAAAAGCAATGGCTCGGCTTCCACTCTACACCTGTCGGTGTCATTACCGTCGATCAAGGTGCAACAATAGCATTACATGATAATCATAAAAGCTTGCTGCCTGCTGGCGTCGTTAGCTGTGATGGTGATTTCTATCCAGGTGATGTCGTTGAGGTTGTATCACCAGAAGGCAAGCTAATCGGTCGTGGTGTTGTAAATTACGCACACTGGCAGCTTAAAGCTACGGCTGGCCTCTCTTCAGAGGAAGTTGAGCGAAGAGTTGATGTGCCAAGAATTGAAGTCATCCATCGTGATGAATGGATAACACTTAGCTAACTGACAGCTGCATGATAAAGAATGAGCTTATGAATCCGATGCACTTTATTTTCCAAGAAGTTTCCCATAGCAGTCTACAATCGTTTTAGGAGGAATGAACAATGTCTACTGTATCTGAAGTAAAACAAAAAGCATATCTCGCGAAGCAGGCTGCTGCGATTACGAGCCAGCTAACAACTGATCAAAAAAACGCGGCGCTACTGGCGATGGCTGATGCGCTTATTGCTAACGCAAGTGACATTATTGCGGCTAATGGTATTGATCTTGATAATGGTCGTCAAAATGGTACTAGCGAGTCTTTACTCGATCGTCTTGCCCTCAATGAATCAAGAATCGCTGGAATTGCCGAAGGCTTACGTCAAATTGTTGAGCTTAACGATCCAGTCGGTGAGCAGCTATCACAATTTACTCGTCCTAACGGACTTAATATTACACAAATTCGCGTTCCTCTTGGTGTAATTGGAATGATTTATGAAGCTCGTCCGAATGTAACGGTTGATGCAACAGGACTTTGCCTAAAAACGGGCAATACAGTTGTGCTTAGAGGCGGCTCAGCTGCAATTGCTTCTAACAAAAAAATTGTTGAGGTCATGCGCCAAGCATTGAGTGCAACAGCTCTTCCTATTGATGCAATTCAATTGATTGAGGATTCGGATCGTGCCTCCGTTAACGAAATGCTAAAGGGTAACGGCTTGCTTGATGTTGTTATACCACGCGGTGGCGCATCGCTTATTCGCACCGTTGTAGAAAATGCAACTGTACCTGTAATCGAAACTGGTGCTGGTATTTGTCATACGTATGTCGATGAAAGTGCTCAGCTGAAAATGGCGCAGGATATTGCACTGAATGCCAAAGCACAGCGTCCTTCCGTATGTAATGCAATGGAAACGTTGCTTGTGCATAAAGACTTCGCTGAACAGCATCTTGCTGAGCTGCTAGCTCCGCTGCAAGGTGCTAATGTGGCGATTCGCGGCTGTGAGAAAACGACTGCTGTTATTGCTGAAGCTACTGCTGCTACAGATACAGATTATGCAACAGAATACAATGACTATATTCTAAATGTTCGCGTGGTTGATCATATCGAGCAAGCTCTTCAGCATATTGCACAATATGGAACTCAGCATTCCGAATGTATTGTTACAGAGAATGAACAAAACGCAGCATTATTTTTAAGCAGCGTTGATGCGGCAGCCGTTTATCATAATGCCTCCACTCGCTTCACTGATGGCTTTGAATTCGGCTTTGGCGCAGAGATCGGTATTAGTACACAGAAGCTGCATGCTCGAGGACCAATGGGACTTCCGGCACTAACAAGCACAAAATATATGATTAGCGGCAATGGGCAAATTCGCCAATAATGTCGCATGGATAGGGAGGTAAAGCCAGTGAGTACTGACTACAACAGTAATTTAGATGGTCAACAGTTGATCTTTTACGGTGCGGGCTCTATGGCAGAGGCTATCGTACGTGGACTGCTAGATAAAGATTTAGTAAGCAGTAAACAGATCGCAATGCTAAACCGTAATAATAAGGAGCGTCAACAGCAATTACATTTGCAATATGGCGTTCAAACGTCAATGCAAGGAAAAAGCAATGCGCAATACTTACAAGAAGCTAATATCATCTTTTTAGCGATGAAGCCTAAGGATGCAGCTGCTGCATTACGTGATCTTAAGCCGCTGCTTAATCCATCACAGCTGATCATTTCGGTTATTGCAGGACTTAGCATTTCAGCTATTCGCAAATTAATTGGCGATGACATGGCGATCGTTCGCACAATGCCTAATACGTCTAGCACGATCGGTCTAGGTGTGACGGGTATCAGCTATTCCGAAACGGTGAGTGAGCAGCAACGCTTTATTACGGAAATGATGTTTGAAGCCGTTGGTGCAAGCATCGTCGTTGACGAGAGTATGCAGGATGCCGTAACTAGCATCTCTGGCAGTGGTCCGGCTTATATCTATTATATTATGGAAAGCATGATTGCTGGTGCCCTACAAGCTGGCTTTACTCGTGAGCAAGCAGAGCTACTCGTTACGCAAACGGCGCTTGGTGCTGCAACGATGGTTCAACGTACTCAGGAGGATCCTGCCGAGCTGCGACGCAAAGTAACTTCTCCGAACGGAACGACACAAGCGGCGATCGAGACCATGCAAGCTGGCGGATTGCAAGAAATTATATTAGCGGGAATTAAGCGCTGTGCGGAGCGCGCCGCGGAAATTGGACGTACAATCGAGGAGGACATCTAAGATGAGCATCTGTATCGCAACCTATCGTGCATATGACGACAAGGCAGATTTTAACAAAAAAGCACTTTCCATTGCAGTCGGCTTAACGGTTGGTAGCTGGACGGAGCTTCCTGAAGCACAAAAAGCTTCTATGGAAAAGCATCTAGGCAAGGTGCTCTCCATCCAAGTGCATGAGCCTGAAAATGCTGCACCTGGCGAACGCTACGCCGACATTACGATCGGCTATCCTGATATTAATTTCAGCCGTGATATTCCTGCATTGCTAGTTACCATTTTCGGCAAGCTGTCAATGGACGGTAAAATTAAGCTAATCGATATTGAGGTTTCGTCAGCATTTGCTTCGGCATTTCCTGGACCAAAATTCGGTCTGCAAGGCGTTCGTGATCTAGTAGGTGTTCATGATCGCCCGCTATTGATGAGTATTTTCAAATCTGTTGTCGGCTATGATCTTGCATCATTACGAGAACAATTTTATCAGCAGGCGCTCGGCGGGGTTGATCTCATTAAGGATGATGAGATTTTATTTGAAAACCCACTAACTCCGATCGAAAAGCGCGTTGAGGTCTGTATGGAAGCAGCTCGACAAGCACAGGAAGTAACTGGTCAGAAGCTGCTCTACGCCGTAAACCTAACAGGACCAACAAGCAAGCTGGCACAGCAAGCGAAAAAAGCAATTCAAGCAGGAGCGAATGCCCTTCTGTTCAATACACTCGCTTATGGCTTTGATGTATTACATGAATTAAGCAGCGATCCTGAGATCAATGTTCCTATTGCTTCACATCCAGCTATTGCAGGAGCAATGTATCCTTCACCACACTATGGCATAAGCCCAGCCGTGTTACTTGGTAAGCTTAATCGTCTAACAGGTGCTGATCTTGTCTTGTTCCCTTCTCCTTATGGCTCTGTCGTAATGCCTAAGGAAGAGAATCTTGCAATCGATGCTGTGCTGAAGGAGCCGCTGCATCATTTAAAACCAAGCATGCCAGTCCCTTCTGCCGGCATTCATCCTGGAATCGTACCGTTAATCATGAAGGATTTCGGTCATGATGTGGTGGTTAATGCTGGTGGTGGTATCCACGGACATCCGATGGGCACTGCAGCTGGTGGACGAGCATTCCATCAAGCGATTAACGCTTGTCTGCAAGGTGTTCCGCTAGCAGAAGCTGGACAACAAGCTGGCAACGTAGAGCTGGCGAAAGCGATTGAGGCTTGGGGGATTAAGCAATGACGACAGCTAAGAAGAAAATCGTTTTTTGTGATTTTGACGGAACGATAACTGTTAATGACAATATTATCGCGATTATTAAGCATTTCAATCCGGATGGCTGGGAAGAGCTCGTTCAGAAAACGATCTCTACTGAAATCTCTGTCAAAGAAGGAGTCGGCGCATTGTTCCGCCTCCTTCCTACTTCCTTACAACGCGACGTAATTGAGTTCGGCATCAATAATGCGAAAATCCGTGATGGCTTCGCTCAATTTGTCCAGTATTGTAAGCAGGAAGATATCGAGTTCTATGTAACTAGCGGTGGTATCGACTTTTTCGTATATCCGATTCTAAAGGAGTTTAATATTGATCAGGATCATATATATTGCAATGGCAGTGATTTTTCTGGCGAACGCATTGAAATCCTATGGCCACATAGCTGTGATGAGCAATGTCACAATGATTGCGGCATGTGTAAACCAACGGTTATGCGTCAATTTCCAGCAGAGCAATATGAACGTATTATAATCGGGGATAGCGTAACGGACTTTGAAGGAGCAAAGCTTGCGGATACCGTCTTCTCCCGTTCTCATTTAACAGAAAAATGCCGTCAGCTCGGTATCGCTCATACAGAGTTTGAAAGCTTTTACGATATTATTGAAGCGATGAAACAGAAAGGATAATTTATTATGAGTTTTGATCAAATTCCTTTGCAAGACAAACAAGAGGTTCTTATTAAGCTGCGTGAAATTAAGGATGCATTTGCTGCTCGTAACTGGTTCCCTGGAACAGCTGGTAATCTATCGATCCGCGTTGGTGATTACTCACCGGATCAATTTTACTTCGGGATTACAGCAAGCGGTAAAGACAAGTACGTCAACACACCTGAAGACTTTCTCTTTGTCGATCAAGATGCACAACCCGTGGAGGCTACTAATCAACGTCCTTCTGCCGAAACACTTGTTCATTGTGAAATCTATCGTTTAACCGGCGCAGGAGCAATTTTCCATATTCATTCGGTATTTAGCAATGTCATTTCCGAATATTTCTGGAATCGTCGTTCCATTCCTGTAGACGGAGTGGAGCTAATTAAAGGCTTGAATATTTGGGAAGAGGAATATCAATTAGAGATTCCGATTGTTAATAACTTTGCGCATATTCCATCGATTATTCCTGAAATTACAGAAAGCTTAAATCCGATTGTGCCAGGGATCGTATTGCGTAAGCACGGTGTTTACGCTTGGGGTAAAAATGCGTTCGAAGCAAAACGTCATCTTGAATCGTTTGAGTTTATCTTCGAATATGTGTATCGTTTAGAAATGCTTAAAAAGGGATTGCCTACGGTGTAAATCGCATAAAAAATACAATAATGCCAGTGTTGTAATGCCCGCACTCTTCTCTATTTTGTATAGAGCGGAATGTCTAGCAGTAACAATGCTGGCTTTTATTAATGGTATTAATTAATTAGACTAGTATACGGTGGAAAATCATTAATCAGATGCATTCTCGCTTGATTTTTCACCGACCAAGGAATCGTAGGATCCAGTTGCTTTAATCTATCTTCTGGCACCTTCTCTATTGATTCATCCAGCTGTGATGCGTCATAATAGACAACATCTACATCTGATAAGGGAGTCCGTTCACGATATCCGTGCACGGTATCCCATATTTTATTGCGAACAAAACCAGCGCAAACCCACCAGTCTGGAAGCTCTAGTGACTTGGCTTGTCGTATTATCTCCATCATCCACTCGTCCTGCTCAATAAGAGCGATGATATCATTTTCAGTGCGCAATAGTTGCAACTTAAGTCTCAGCTCCCTCTCCATTTGTTCCCTTCCATCAGTATAAAGTAGTTATAGTTTAGCACAGACGCCTTGGTAATTACATTATTCCCCCACTTTGATTCCTCCGTATACTTATCGCTGTTTTCGTAATAATTGTTGTGCCGAAACCATCTCTTGGAACTTTACGTCTATATATACAAAACGGAGTGAAGGGGAATGATTATGCTTAAAAAAGTTTCAATGCTCCTATTTCTACTAATCACACTTATACTCTCCTCCTGCGAAAATAAACCTTATGGACATTACGAGGACAGTAAAATGATCGGATATGTCCAACAAATACAACCAGAAAATAACCTTCTTGAGGTCGATATTTCCCAGTGGCACAAGCGAGATGTTAGAGGGGGCGTTAATGATTACGGTGTTTCTATCACGGTGCCGATTACGGATGAATTAGTTATTAAGAATGAAGACGACACATTATCGGAACTATCTTCAATAAAAACAGGACAAAAGGTGTTGGTCAACCCGCCTAAGGATGTAATAGAGGGAGAGTACAAAGCCAAAGAGATCATATTGCTCGATATGACCTATGAAGAGAAATATAATCGATTATTGTCCAAAAATAAGGATAAATACCTTACAACTGTTTTTTGGGGAGAATTGGATACTTCGTCATCAGAACTTGAAAGTAAGCTTATGGGACTCGTATCTCATAGTACAATAAACTTCTCAATTTATCCTGAAAAAAATTACGTGGTTAATTTCGAGAAAGAACTAGATATTGAAAAATACCCTGTAATGCTTGTTTTTGAATACGGAGAAGTTAGTCTTCAAAACAAATGATGTGGATGAATTGATTGAGTTTATCAACAATTAACATGAAAAGAGGAGCCTTCGATAAAAGGCTCCTCTTAGTTATGAACGAATCGCCCTAAGCACGTTTAATATTAAACGTAAAGCTTAGCTGACCATCGCTCGGAATATGATATTCAGGATATACTGGAGCACCCCAGCTATCATCACCGCCTACACCCATTTGCTTACCTGCTACTGTTACGACAGTATAATGTACATTAGGCAGCTCATAGTGATGTAATGCATTCTCTAGCTCGAAAGCAGTATATGGTGAAATACGGCATTCTACTGGGTTCTCTGCTGGAGATGTAATGACAATCCCCTTGTTCAATTCATTTGTAATGGCGACACGTCTTACACCAGTATGGTTACCAGATTCCTGTGGCACGACATATGGTGCAACATGATCAGCGGCAGTTGTTTGGAATGTCGTTAGACGAGCACCAAATGCGCGATCGATGTAGTTATCCTCTGGTCCCATTGCATACCAATCCAGCTTGTCGTAATCGGCATCCATCTTAAAGGATAAAGCGAAGGTTGGCAGCGTTGGTAAGCCCTGTGCTCCAAAATATGTTGCTGTAACGGCAATTTCTCCGCCTTCAGTCACTTTATAAGCAACTTTCACTTCAAGCTCGTTGCTAATGCTAAAGTTGTACGTATACGTTACCGTCACACTGTGTGCGTCCTCTTGTACATCAAAGCCCACACATTTGCGAGCAAGGCTTGCCGCAAACCATGCACCACGGTCAAAGCCTTGACCATAGCCTTTATCATTATCTGTCATCGCACGCCAGAATAGTACCTGTGGAGATTGAGCAATCATCTCACGACCGTTGTATTTGATCGAGTGCAATGTACCCGCTTGCTTCGAGAAGATAATGCTGAAATCACTGCCGTGAACACCGACATTCACGTCACCTACTGCAACGCGGAATGTTTTAGCAGCAGGAACAACCTCAGCTTTGCTTTCAACAAAGATAAACTGGCCGAATGCAATCTCATGACCTTTCTCAGCCCATAATGCAGACTGAGCAAGCACAAGTGATGCCGTAACCGTATATTCACCCGCACCAATCGTGCTATTCCAAGCAACGGATAGCTGAGCTTGTTCACCAGCTGGTACATCAATAGCTAGCTGCTGCTGCTCAACAACTACTCCCTCATGCGCTAGTGTTACGATTAGCTCATAACCACCAGTGCTCACAAATAAGTTATCGTTACGAACAGTTACTGCATCACGAGCAACAGCAAGCTTAACATTTTGGTATAAATGCTTTACTTCCTGCATTTTAGAAGTCACTGTACGATCAGCATAGACGATCCCGTTACCGCAGAAATTATTGTCGTTAGGACGATCATCAAAATCGCCACCGTACGCTAGGAATTCTTTACCGTAACGATCTTTCTTCACAAGCATTTGGTCAATATAATCCCAAATGAATCCACCTTGATACATGTCATATTTATCTTCAAGCTCCGTATATTTGTGCATACCGCCAATAGAGTTCCCCATTGCATGCATATACTCACAACTAATGTAAGGCTTACTTGGGTTATCATTCAGGTACGCTTCAATATCAGCAGGCTTTGCGTACATACGAGATTCCATATCTGTACAATCTGCAAAGCTGCGATCGTAAACAACGCCTTCGTAATGAACTAGACGTGAGCCGTCAGCTGAACGGAAATAGTTAGCGGCATTAAGTAATACCTCACCAACATAAGATTCATTACCAAGCGACCAAATTAATATAGAAGGATGATTTTTATCGCGCTCTAGCATCGAAATCGCACGATCTAATACGATATCATTCCACTCCTGATGATGCAGCGGAATATTCCAGGAAGGCTCAACCGCCCCCATCTTCTGCCAGCTGCCATGGGTTTCAAGATTCATTTCATCAATTAGATAAATACCGTACTCGTCACATAGCTCATACCATAGTGATTGGTTCGGATAATGCGAGGTACGAACTGCATTAATATTGCTTTGCTTAATTGTTTTAATATCCCACAGCATATCTTCCTTCGTAATTGCACGACCACGACGAGGATTAAATTCGTGACGGTTTACACCTTTGAAAATAATACGTTTTCCATTCAGGTGCATCACTTTATTAATCATCTCAAAACGGCGGAAACCTACACGCTCATGTAGTACCTCAACAACCTGTCCAGCAGCATTACGAACATAGACATATAAGCTATATAAATTCGGCTCCTCTGCGCTCCAAGGTAAAACCTTTCCTGGCTCTAGCTCAATCGTTGCCTTGCCATTTACACTTTGTACTCCGGAAGCAATGATCCCACCGTCTGCTCCTTGTAATTCAAACTGTAGCTCAGCTTGTGCATCTGCTCGTAAAGAAACGTCGACAGATAGCGTACCATTGCTGTAGCTATCATCTAAACCCGCATGAACAAATAAATCCTGTACATGCACCTCTGGCACAGTATACAAATATACATCCCGGAAAATTCCTGAGAAGCGCCAGAAGTCTTGGTCTTCAAGCCAGCTTCCTGTGCTGCGTTGATAAACCTCAACTGCTAGTCTATTTTCGCCAGGCTGCAAGTAAGGTGTAAGCTCAAATTCAGAAGGTGTAAAGCTGTCTTCACTATAGCCGACAAATTTGCCATTCAGCCAAACATAAAATGCCGATTCTACGCCTTGGAACGAAATATATACAGGCTTATTCACCATATTTTCTGGGAGTGAAAAGGGTTTCACATAGCTCCCAACAGGATTATCCTCCATATTTACCTGAGGTGGTCTTAGCTCATGTATACCATCCCATGGGTACATCGTATTCACATATTGCGGATTACCATGGCCTTGAAGCTGAATATGTCCAGGTACCTCAATATAATCCCAGCTGCTTACATCATGCTCTACATTAAAAAACTGTGCAGGACGATCTGCAGGCTTACTGCTATAGCAAAACTTCCAAGAGCCATTTAAGCTATGTCTTAGCTTCATCTCGCCTCTTGTCTTCGCTTCTTCTACTGTTTCATAATATCGATGATCCGAATGCGCCTTAACTCGATTTACGGCGAATACTGTAGGATCCACTAGCCAATCTAATGATGGTTGAATATTAGTCATTATGCTACCTCCAAATAGGAATTACATATTGGAATTACTTATTGAAATTACAATAATGTAAACCAATAAATTTTTACATTACTCTATAAATACTATAAAAGCCATGCATTGTCTACATAATTGTAGAAAATGCGTGGCTTTCACCTTTATTATTTCACAGAACCTGTCATCCCTGCTACGAAATGCTTCTGCATAAAGAAGAAAACTAGTGCAGTTGGTATCGTAGAGATTACAATTGCTGTCATGATCATTCCATAGTCAGGCGAGTATGCTGAGCCTAAAGTGGAGATCAATAAAGGAACGGTTTGATTTTCTGGCGATTGTAATACGATCAATGGCCATAGGTAGTTATTCCAGCTTGACATAAAGGTAATAATCCCTGCTGCTGCGTACGTTGTTTTCATCGTAGGCATAAACACCTTGAAGAACAAACCAATTTCTGTCAATCCATCAATACGTCCTGCCTCAAGAAGATCCTTAGGAAACATTTTCGCATTTTGACGGAAGAAGAAAATTAGAAATGCTGTTACAACGGTCGGTAATACAACCCCAGACAATGTATCAATACCAACAAACGGCACAACATTAGAAATTTTACCGAACATTTGAAACAACGGAATCATAATCGCTGCGAATGGAATCATCATCGAAAGCAGCAGGATCGAGAATACAGCATCTCTTGCTTTACTTCGGTAAATTTCGAAACCAAAGCCCGCTAGTGAAGCGATAAGCAGCGATAACAGAGTTGTTGAAATGGACACCTTCGCTGAGTTTAATAGCGCATTAGAGATATCCACTGATTCAAATAAGTTTTTAATATTTTCAAATAGATGTGAGCCAGGTAGAATTCTCCCTTTTGTTACATCTGCTGAAACATTCGTTGAGCTCGTTAACATCCACAAAAACGGGAAAATGGAGATAAACGCGCATACCGATAAAAATACGTACATGCCGACTTTTTTAATATTACTCATTTATCATCACCTGCCAATTTGAACTGCAAGAATGCAAGAATTATTATGATAACTACAATGGAGTAAGATACTGTAGCCGCGTAGCCAAAGTCAGATGAATATTTAAATGATAGATTATAAATATATTGAGAAATCGACAGTGTTGAGTTACCTGGTCCGCCCTTCGTAATGTTCACAACCTCATCAAACAGCTGCAGCGTACCAATTGTCGATGTTATTGACGTAAACAAGATGATCGGCTTAAGCAACGGAATTGTAATTCCAAAGAATTGTCTTGTCGCTGATGCTCCGTCAATACGAGCCGCCTCATAAATTGAGTTATCAATGTTTTGTAAAGAAGATAGATAGAAAATCATATTGTAGCCTGTCCAGCGCCACGTAATTGCAATAATAATTGTAACCTTTGCCCAGAACGGATCTGTAATCCATGCAATCGGAGTTTGAATAAGATGGATATTCATAAGAAGCTTATTAACTAACCCATCAGTAGCAAATAAGTATTTAAAAATAACAGAATAAGCAACCAGAGATGTTACCGCTGGTAAGAAAATTGCTGTACGGAAAAAGCCTTTTAATTTTAATTGACTATTGTTTAGCAAAACAGAAATAAACAACGCAAGAATAATCATTATTGGTACTTGAATAATTAAGTAAATAAATGTGTTCTTAAGTGCAGTGATAAATGTAATATCGCTAAATAAGCGCTTATAATTATCGATACCTGTGAATTGTAAATTCATCCCTGTTCCTGATTTAAAGGATAAAAGTAAAGCTTGGAACATCGGATAAAAATAAAATACGAAAATCATGATAACCGCCAAGCTAACAAACAACCAGCCTGTTAGATTAGACTTCCGTTCAATACTCATGCCCTTCTTCGCTGTACTCACTGTTTTCGCTCCTTTCTTGAACTACAAACAGCGGGCTCCATTGGAGCAGGAGCCCAGTTGTTTGTATGTTATTAGCAGTTTGCTATTAACGAATTTGTGTTTCGGCTTGAGTTTGAGCGTTAGATAGAACAGTTTGTAGATCAGTACCGTTCATGTAGTTTTGAACTTCAACTACTAGAATGTCCTCGATAGCATAAGTGTGCATACCGTAGTTTACATTAGGAATTTGCTCTGTCCATGCTGCAAAGTCAGAAATTGTTTTTTGACCGCCGAAGAACTCATCTGCTGCAGAGTATGCTTCACCAGAAGCAGCTGCTTTCAATGTACCAATTGCACCGATATCAGTTACAAGCGTTTGATAGAAGTCAGCGTTAGAACCGAACGTTTCTTTCAAGAATTCACCTGCAGCTTCTTTACCGTCAACATTCAATACATACCAAGAGCTACCGCCCAAGTTAGATGCATGTACAGAAGAAGGTGTGTTCGGTAGAGTTGGGAATGGAACGATTGCCCATTTACCAGATTGCTCAGCTTCTGCTTTTATAGAAGCAGTAATCCAGTTACCTGTAGGAACAGAAGCAACTTCACCGCTGTTGAATGCACCAACGAATTGGCTCCAGTCAGAAACAACTTTAACTACGCCAGCATCCATTAGACGTTTGTAAGTTTCAAGCGCATCAGCAAGTGCTGCATTGTCTGCAAGGTTAGGTGTTGTACCGTCTTCTTTCAAGTACCAAGAACCAGCAGATTGAATCATCATGCGGATAAGACCTAGATCATTAGGGTCTTGAGTAAGCATGTCTTTACCAGTTTTTTCTTTGATTGCTTTAGCAATTTCAATGTATTGATCCCAAGTAATATCTTGTAGATCATCTACACTGTAGCCTGCTTCTTGCAAGTAATCCGTACGAACATATAGACCAGCTACACCAGAATCGAACGGTACGCCGTATTGTTTGCCATCATAGCTTGTTGGACCAACTTTGTAATCTGCAAAGTCAGAAGCATTGATGTACTCGTCAAGAGCGAAGAATGCATCTGGGTAAGCTTGTAGGAAGCTTTGTGCACGGTAGTCTTCGATCAATACGATGTTAGGTAAGCTTTTTGTTGTACCAGAGTTAAGACCAGCATTTAGCTTTTGAATAATATCTGCTTGTGCATTTTCAACAAGGTTAACAGTTAGGTCAGCATTTTTCTCTGCATAAACTGTTTTAGCTCGTTCCATAGCACCAATATTAAATACCTTGTCCCAAGCCCATACTGTAATTTCTTGCTTTTTGCCTGCTTCTGGAGCAGCAGTATTACCGCTACCTTCATTAGCAGTGTTTGTGTTGTTGGAGCATGCTGTAAGAAGCATAAAGCTCGCTAGTAACACGGTTAGAAATTTTTTCACATCGTCCAGCCCCTTTTTCTTTTCTCGATTTTGAAACTAGCTGAAAGCGTTTGCCAGCTAACGATTTCATTATAGCAAGTAGAATTTACCGCTCGTTAGCAATATCTTTATCCCGATTGGTGTTTTCTATGCTTCCTTAAGGGGAAAAAAACAGATGGAAAGAAGTGACTATTACTTTTTTTATGTTTTGGTAATTTTATTAGGTACGGTAATTGGAATTTTCAATTTTATTCGAGTTCCTTCACCCTTCGCACTATGAATTTCAACGCCATATCCATCTCCATATAGCAGCTCTAAGCGATCGTTCACATTGCGCACTCCAATTCCGGTGAAAAAATGTGAAGGTTTACTGCTTCGCGGTATGCTTTCATTCGAATCAAGCTCGAAGCCAATACCATTATCGACTACCTCGCAAACAAGATTGCTGCCTTCCCGGGCTATCATCACGTAAATGTAACCATCATTACGTCCTCTGAAGCCATGGAAAAATGCATTCTCTATAAATGGCTGAATAATGAGCTTGGGCAGCGTATATTGATAGCATTGCTCATCAACGAAATAATTGACGTTAATATGCTCACCGTAGCGAACATGATTAATAAATACGTAGTTTTTCAAATTAACAAGCTCCTGCTCAACGGTGATTGTTTCGCTTGCATTTCCGATTGTATTTTGCAGCAGCTCAATCATCGCATTCATCGTTGCAGTCGCTTTCTCCTTATTTCCTTGCTGCACCAATATTTTTACAGATGCTAATGTATTGTAGAGAAAATGAGGATTAATTTGCATTTGCAGCGCAGACAGCTCAGCGTTCCGCTGCTCCTTTTGTGACTTGATTAGCTCGGCGATATACTCATTTAGCTCGTCCAGCATCAAATTATAAGCCTTTCCGACCTCTCTTACCTCGTAGCTGCCCCCAACTGTAATATAATTACCAAAATTCCGCTTGGTCACGCGCGAAAGCTGACGTGCTAATAAGCTGAGGGAACGCGTAATCCGTCGCGTAATAATAAATACGATAATGAGCGAGATGAATACTATCGCTGCAATAATAAACGTTAACGTTTTCAGATCTAGCATTTGTGATAGAGCTATTCGCTTGTCGATTGTATTAACGAGGTACAAATCATAGGTTGGTAAATATGTAGATAATATTAGATATTGCTTGTCTTGCCACTCTACATTGATGGATTGAACGCCTTGCTCCTCTGCTTGACGAGCGTATTGCAGCAGATCAACCTCCTCCGTGCCAAGCTTAGCACCAATATTGGAGGACACGACGGTACCGCTGCTATTTAGCAGCAATACATCATTGCCTTCACTAGTAAAGCCAGCATAATTTTTTCTGAATTCCGATTCTTTAATGGCAAAGTAAATAATGCCATATTGCTGCCCGCTAACTTGCTCATGCAGCGCTTTCGATGCCACAATTACCGCCTGCTCATTGTTTTGTCCATTCAATGTATCTTTATCGATATGATAATGCAGCTTGCGCGGCTGCTCCACTGTACGCTTTGTAATGATATGCTCATTCAAGCCCTGGTACGTTGGTGGCCAAAAGGTTGTATCGGTTGCATGACGATTCCCATTGTTGCCAACGATAATTAACGCAATCGGGTAGGATGCAACTGTAGATTGAATTCTTCGCATTTCCTGCGTCACTTTGTAATGACTCTTTAAATCTTCAATCGTATTGCTAAAGCCATGGGTAAGAAATCGCTTAATTTCTCCGCTTGTCATTGCATCACTTGCAGTCATCGACACGGCATAGTTCATCGCTTCGGCACTTGCTTGAATCTGCGTCATAATTTTTCCGTTAGTTATACTAAATGTGTCGATAAACAATCGCTCGGATATCGAAACCATCACAAACCAGGTCAATACTGCGACAGTAATAATACTGACAAGTGTAATCGTGAACATTTTTATAAATAAGTTATTGTATTTGAGCTTTTCCGAAATCCACTTGGTTTTCAACGGCTGCACTCCCTTCATGCATTATTTTATATAGCTTTTACGATATTGGCTTGGTGATACTCCTTTAAGCTTTTTGAAGACCTTGGTGAAATAGCTGTGGTCGGAATAACCAACCTGCACACTTATATCAGCGATCGCTTGATCCGTCTTCTGTAATAGCTCAGCTGCCTTATCCACACGTACACGATTTAAATATTCACTAAACCCTTCTGCATGATGAGAGGAAAAAAAGCTCGATAGATAAGATGGGTTAAAATGAAAATGGCTCGCCACATCACTAAGATTAATCGGTTCCATATAATGCTGATGAATATATTCGATGATCATCGTTAGGTTAGCGTTGGTGTGAGTCTGCCTGCTGCTCGCAATCACTTCATTGACCTCATCGATAAATCGGTGCATCTGCTCGCTTGCAGCTGTAATATGAGTCGATTCGTTAATACTGCGGAAGTAATGATACTTATTAGTCTCCAAGCTCTTTGTATTCATTTCTAGCTTACTTAGCATAACGATCAAGTTAAAAATAATATTGCCAAGCAGTGACTTAAAGGCAAATACATCAAGCGCATAATAGGTTGATGCCTCCTCCATATAAAGCTCAATCATGCCAATGGCTTCCTCTAGCTTACGCTGCTGCAGCAGCTCCATAAACTGGCTCATATTGAAGCTTGGCTCTGCTTCCATTAACTTAGGAAGCTCTTCTAGAATTATAAGAGTTCGCTCCTCTGGTAAAAAATATCGATAAGCGACAAGCTTAATAAAGTGCTGATATTGCATATGCAGTTCATTTAAGTCACTAAAGTAATCTCCTAATGCCCATGTAAGCCGTCCCTCTCTCCAACGGGCGGAATTAGCAATGGCGCGAATCGCCGGAATGACGGTTGTCCACTGCTGCATATTACTGTTTAGCAAAACGGCAACGGTATGCTCCTCAGTAGGCAATAGATAATAGCTAAGCTGCTCGCTAAACGGTGCAAATGTTTCCTCTAATCTTTGCAGCAGCTGCTCTTTAAGTTGAGTTCCACCTAATTTTAGATCAGCACCAAAAATGCGGAAGCTTGGATATGAGAAAAGTGTATCAGCGTTCTCGACACTATCCGCATAACCAGATATTAATCGATCTAACAGCATATGTATGTTCGGCTGCTGTTGGTCAGTTGCCCCAACTAGTCGCAAGGAAGGGATACGTTTTGCTGTACGTTTTAATATGGATAGCAAATGATCAGCTTCAAGCTTCGGCTTCAAAATATAATCAGCTACCCCTTTTTGAAACGTATCGCGGACGTAGTTAAACTCACTAAAGCTGCTCAGTATTATAATTTCGATCTCTGGATAACGTTCCTTAACGATACTTGTCAGCTCTACACCATCCATCTGCGGCATAACGATATCCGTAATGACAATATGCGGCTGGACCTGAGCAATTAGCTTTAATGCTTCCTGCCCATTCGACGCCTCGCCAACGATCGTAAATCCCTCTTGCTCCCATTGCAGCAAATGCTTAATACCTTGACGTACAAGCACCTCATCATCGACAATAACCACCTTGCACAATGCTTCCATGATGATCCTCCTCACCATTATTTTTAACGAATTGATACCAAAAAAAGCCACAACCACGAAAAGGGTTATGGCTTTACATTATTTAAGGCAAATTCTCCATCGGTTTCGCCCTACCTCTCGAAACAGTCACCACTCTTTAGTAGCTCCACTTACAAATTTGTTTGTACACAGCAGATTGTTCATTCATCTCTCAAGTGAGAGTTATATCATTCACCTAAAAAAGATCCAACAATCGTTCTTTGCCTTCTGCTGTTACATTCATCTCATATTATTATCGCAATATTATTGTATACATTAATTTCAGCCGCAATATACTTAACATCATTCATTTTCATATCTGTTCATTTTATACGCTGGGTCGTATATTAAACTTACATAGATGTGTAACAGTAAGCCTTTATTATAACCTATATTTTAGAATAAAGCAATTAATATTTATAACGTGACCACATTCACTCCATATTCAGTCGCTCGTCACGCACTTTTATCGTTGAATACTCCTTGAAAAAAAGATCCACCACTTCAACATCATCTACTCTTAATAAAGCGTACGGTGCTTCACCATATTGCACATTGCCATTGTCGACATAAGCATATTCTACATTGAGTAATGACGGATTACCATACAAATGTAAAAGCTCTACAGATTGATTTGCTCCTGCAACTAATAATACATAAAAAGTATCGTTTACGTTGAAATAATATTGCCCTTCTTCTCTAGCAGCAATATACTGATTGATTTGCCCTTGAATCTCACTATCTGTAACCATATCTGGTTCAATTTCCTCGTAAGGTATTAGCTCTGGCGGAAGCGCTTCGTTATTTACATTAAATTGTGAATGGCTCGAGACTGTCCAAATATCGTTGTAGTTGTACCATTTTCGCAGCTCTAACAAATATGTTAGCCCTTCTTCTGTGCCAACGACCACTTTTCGTGGGTTATACGTGCCGTCGACTGTGTCGATGTAGCTTACCGTTTGTCCTAACTTTTCAGTCATGTATTGTTTTATGACCACTTCATAATTTTTTAATGACTCATTTTTCGCAAGCTCTTGTATATCTTCTACACTGTACACAAGTGAATTTGAAGTGATTATTTTATATTTTTCTAATTCATCTAGATTAATAAAACCCATTGTATTTGGGCTATTATCTTTGTCTGTACATGCAATGATCACACATACTGCAGCTAATACAACGATAGTTAATAATTTCCTCAAGGATACCCCTCGCTTTATATGAGATTATGCATCTACTATATAACAACGAGAACTATCATCGTTTTGTTGCGATTTACGAGAAAGAAGCCAGCTCTACAATGAGCTGGCTCGAAATATTATTGATTATTTAACATACGAAGTAGCATTGTAATTGCTTCCGCTCGAGTCGCTGTAGCATTAGGGTCAAATACATTATTAGCCTTACCTTTTACGATACCATGCTGAACAGCGATATTAATCGAGGATTTTGCCCAGCTTGGAATATCTTTATCATCCTCGAATATTGTTACATCGCCTTCTCCTGGAGAACCAGACAGCTTAAGCGCCTTGACGATTAGCGTGACCATTTCCGCACGAGTAATTTCAGCTTGCGGTCTGAAGCTACCATCACTATAGCCGTTTACAATGCCCATTTCCATAGCTACAGCAATTGCATCCTGTGCCCAGCTGCTAATTTCCTCCCCGTCTGTAAATTGCGCTGCATCAGTAGCTTGCTGCTTAGGCTGTAAAGCACGCATTAGCATCACAACAAATTCTTGACGATTAACAACTGCATTCGGTCGTACTGTTTGATCGGCATATCCGGTAATAATACCTTTTTCTACTGCTTGTTTAATGGCATTTTCCGCCCAATGACCACGTGCATCAGTGAAGCTTACAACCGGCTGCTCTGTTTCAGAGGTAGGAGCTTCAGAATCTTCTCCGTTGCTTGGAGGTGTTGGAGTAGGTTCAGGACCAGTTGTTCCTGTATCTTCACCAGTATCACCACTTCCATCGCCACTACCGCTGCCTCCGCCATTGCCGCTTCCACCACCGTTGGAGCTTTGGCCACTAATCGTTATGAGAAGACTTCCTACAACACCCGATCCGTCTGCTGCAGTTGCGTTAACTTTCACCCTTCCATCCCTTTTCGCTACTAACAAACCGCTATCATTAATGCTCGCTTTATCTGTTGAGCTGAGTCCATCAGCGTCATGTACTGACCATATCACAGCTTTATTATGGGCATCATTAGGTAGTACTGAAGCGGTTAGTTGCAGCGATCCACCTTTCACTCTAATCGTGGTAGCATTTCCTGCACTACTCACAGTGATGGATTCAACCTTTACCTCAACAGGATCAGTATCTGCAAATACAGAATATGTCCATTGCTCTTGCCAGCTCATATTAATTTGCTTATTCACACTGTCTAAATGGAGTGGCAACCAAATATAACGTGAATCCTTTAGATTACTTGGAATCCAGCGGTCTGCCATAAAAATGTATTTATCCTTCACTAATTCTCCACTAGCGTTGCGATATGGCAAGACGAAGGTGCTTTGACTTCCATGTGTTGTTCCATTTACGTCATCGATAAACGGATCACCCTGTGATACCCAAGGTCCAAACATTGTCGGTGCTGTATGATATTCCGCACGATTCGGATTCCAGCCTGTCAGTCCTGAAGTAATCATATAATATGTCCCATCCTGCTTAAATACCGCAGGTGCTTCTCGCCAAGCTTTATGAGCCTTAACCCAGTGTTCACCTTCTACTGAATCTCCTTGTTCATTGGTCGCTGGGCCTGTATAGTCCTCATTTAGCATTAAGATGATCATTGTGCTGTTTTCTTCAGAAGAATAAATTAAATACGCAGGATCAAACGTGCTCGAATCTCCATCATCATCAACAAACAGCGTCATATCTCGCAGCATACCGTCATTTCCATCTGAGGAACCATCATTAGGCATCCTAATCGTATCGATATACTTAAACGGTCCGTTTGGTGAATCACTAACTGCAACTCCGCCTTCAGCTGTCCAATATGAGCCCGCTTTCGGACCATCATGATGCCACCACATAACATAGTTATCATTTTTCTCGTTATAGATCACCTTCGGTCGTTCAACGACTTTATCCCAGTTGAAATCACGATATATCGCTTGCTTCTGCTCGTTCGTATATCCATCATATAGTGCATTAAGCTCTTCGATACGCTGTGCCGAATTATGCTTCTTCAACGTCTCATACGGTGATTTCAGCGTACCCGTATAATAGCCATTGCGATCGCTAATTTCCGGTAATGCTTCATACGCTTCATAGCTGAATGGTTCACCGTAGCTAATATATTCATGAGAATCCTCAGATAAATACAATGGTTGATCCTCATCTGGCAATTCATCTGCTCCGAAGCGGACATTATTGAATACCGGCAACACGATTCCTTCGTTCTTCCAATTATAAAGATCGGTAGATGAATACGCATGAATGCCCGTCATCGATACTGCGCCGCCTACTAAATTATTCTCTGTTTTATCTTCACCGTACCAATAGTAGGTTTTGCTCTTCTCGTCAAATAATATGCCGCCACCATGAGCTTGAATCGGCATTCCATCCGTATCTACCCAAAGCTCACCATTCCGAATTGAAGAAATATTTCCGTAATTGGAGTACGATTCATAAAGCTTAATTAGCTTGTCGTAATAATAGTCTATCGATTCTCTAGTTATGAGAGACAGTTCGTTTTGAGCTGGCAGCTCATTCAGTGCTTCGTTAATTAGCGCTTGAATCTGTTCCTCTCTAGAATCTCGATATTCGACAAGGTTCTCATATACAGCTTCAATCTCGCTGCTATCGGCTTCATCAACCTCCATCTCATAAACCGCCAATTCTCCAATCGATAGTGTCGTTGCATTGCCTCCTGTCGTGAACGCTTGGATAGCGATGTAACGAGCATCTTGCGATGTAAATGTTGCAGTTTGGTCATTACTATCATTCGTATCAAAGAAGCCTGTTGCAGTAAGCTCAAAATATTGCTGCAGCTCAGCTTGACTGCCTGTTAACGTAACACCGCTTAAATCTTCTGTGCTACTGTAGATTTTGAATTTCGCAATCCGACCGTTAGTCATATCTTGTCTTGGTGTGTACACGATTTTCCCGATATCTTCTCGAACTTTAGTTAGATCGAGCACAACATAATCTCCTGGCTGATAACGATAACCAGAGCCTTCCCAATTTGTTTCATAGAAGCTATTTGGATTCCCATCCAGCATATTGAACGCTTGCGTTGATGAATATGCTAGTGGAGCGAATTTAACTGCCACATCTTTAATACGGATACTATTTTGCCTTAACAGATCAAGCTCCTCATTAATGCTAGCTAGGATACGATTGACCTCTTCCTGTGTCGTTACATCAGAAGCAAGCAGCTCATTTCCTTCTAATACATGATTCTGTAATTGCTCTAAATATTCTTCATCTCTCGTATAGCTTTCAATAAAGCTCTCTGAATCACTAATCGCTTGCTCAAGCTCTGATTTATCAACTGTAAATTGTACATTTCTATACAATGTAATCTCAGCAGCGGAACCAAACTGATAGCCAGAATCACTTTGTGATGCCAATGCCGTAAATCGAATATGACTAGCATCGACAGCATTAAATGAAGCACTTTTCGTTAGTTTATTCGCATCCCAATGTCCTTCTGCTACCTTAACATAATCTGTACCGTCCTCACTGACTTCAATCATAAACTGTGTAATGGTACCGTTTGTATCCTTATCCTGTCTTGGTACATATTCCAGCTTATAGACGCCGCGATACTGCTTACCCAAATCGTACGTAATGGAATGTGGCAACGGACTATAATCATTGCCCCAGCTCGTATGCCACATCGTGCTGGTGGATCCGTCGATTGTCAATTCTGGTCCCTCACCTGTATAGGAGCTTGTCGCTGTAGCGGTTATTCCATCCTTAGGTATTGCTCCAGTAGAAAACTGTGAGAACTGTCTATTAATTTGTACATATGCCTCTGTCATTGCCAGATTATCCTGTTGTAAAGCAATCTCTGCATCGGCAATCCAAGCTTCTATATCCCCATATTCAGGATCTTCATGATCAAGCTGCAGAAGATGGTTCTCCATTTGCGCTTTCAAGCTAGAAAGTAAATGTAATGCGTTCACATCCTTAATAATAAATGTTGTAATAGAACGAGCTTCAACCTCAGCAGTCAGCTTATCTTCAGTAGCTGTTGCTGTTGAGTGCTGTAAATTTTTGTTTTGTGAAGTGGTGTACACATCAACATCACTGCCCAAGCCAGCGAATTTCGAAATGTCAATATCTAATTGCACCGCGCTGCTATCTGGATTGCGATAGACGATGACTACCTCTCCCTTTTCAGGGCTATATGCTGTTAATGTACGACCTTCATTATCGTCGTTTTCAAAGAAACGAGAGCCTTCAGGTATAAATTTGCTGAATTGTGCCATCGCATAATATTTTTTTGTGTAATACCACTGCTCTGTGTCAAAATCAGCGTGAATTAGCCCCCAGTTCATATTTTCTTGATCGGGCAGCATATTTTTCTCGCTTTCTATCGCTTGCCAAAGCACCCAAGCTTGTGGCTCAAACCATTTGATATCGATCATAATTTGATATGCTAGCGCTAGCGCAGGCGTAATACTGTTATGGTCATGGGCAACTCCACTCGGCCCTAGATCAACCTCGGACATCCATAGCTTTTTATTTTCTTGTTCGGCAAGCTGACGAACCTCAACTCGCTTATTGCCACCATAAGCATGCACATTCATTTGATCGATAACTGACTTCGTATCGTCGGTATATTGACTCCAGTTCGTAAGGAATGTGTCGATGACCGACTCTTCCATTGCAGATATTCTCACTTCATCTCGTAACCCATAACGCTCTAGCGCCTGACTTGCCTCCCAAATTATCCATGATTGCTTAGATGGGCTCCAGTGAGAACCTTCTTGTCTGCCACCAGCCCGCCAATAATTCGTATTCGGCTCATTGATTGGAGATAATGTATCGAATACAAGATCATGCTCATCCTTGTAATACTGAACGACCTCTGCCAAATAATTTGCGAAATCTGTAAAGTGTTCATCCTTCAAATTCGTTTCCGTAGCGTTGGTATGTCCAGACGTATAACCGCTATGTGTCATGTAATATGGTGCAGAGTTCGAGAAAGCTTCAGCAATCAGCTTAGAGTTTCTCTCCTCTAAGCGTTCTCGCGCTTCCAACAGCCACCAACGCTGATTGGCATCCGGATTTTCATTAAAGTTAAAGATAATGTTACCGGTTTCATCAAAACCGGTAGAAAAGCCTGGTACCGCACCGCCTTGTCGCATGTACGGCGTATGATTCGGGTCATCACCGCCACCGATGTTATACCGAGCGATATTATAATTGAGCCCGTCTTCGCTATATAGCGCATCTACCAAACTCTCTTTTGCTTGTACATCTTCCCAGCCGCCTGTTACATTACCAAACCAAGCAAGCGCAGTTCCCCAGCCATCCCAATGCTTCTTCATCTTCTCAGGATTAAGTGCAATTGTTTTTGTAATAGAAGCTGCCTCTGTATGTGGTGGTATACCAGCAAACGCTGAACCGACTAATGTTAATGATAATCCTGATACTAACAGTTTTTTTGCTAATTTATGCTTTACCATGTCCTTCCTCCTCGTATAATCGTATTTGTAAGTTGTTTTTTATCTTTTTCCAGTTGATCCGGACAGCTGAAAAAGGTCTAGAATAATTTCCAGTTGAAAGCCTAATTTATGGCTGTATTCAAAGGTT